>Ga0228711_1004553_pt1 | contig 21295 bp, 12 predicted proteins | sample MedpolnodulmetaG_2_FD_177996 | JGI IMG/M metagenome (GOLD analysis project Ga0228711, IMG submission 177996) | Root nodule microbial communities from Medicago polymorpha collected in Santa Monica, California, United States - brown nodules | ecosystem: Host-associated > Plants > Roots > Nodule... | reverse complement strand
AAAAGAATCCTTTTTTTTTTGTAAAGAAAAATTAAAAACAAACATGTAGCCAAAAATTGACCAATTTTTTTATCCCAAATAAAACATGTTATCAAGGCCGCGAAGATACCTTTTCATTTCTCTCTCGTTCTTATTGTTTTCTATATTGAAATTTTCATTTTCCCTCTTCAGTAGAACTAGTTAGTGTTTCTTTCTCACTCCATTTTCCCTCTTTGAACTACTTTACCTCACCACCGTATCATTGCATCACCGATTTCTCACCTCTTTAATCATTTCACTCAATCATTTTCAGATTCCTTACCTCACTGATTCACTGACATCACTCAATTGTTTTTTTTTTTGGTAAGTAAAGGAAAAAAAGAATCATTTTTTTGGTAAAAAAGAAATAAAAACAAGAGAAATGCTAGCAACACACACTTATCAACACACTCTCTTTGATTGGTTAATATTCACATGGGACCCACCAAATGTATATGGGACCCACATGGTTTGGTAGGGCCCATGTGAATTTTAACCAATCAAATGGAGTGTGTTGAAAAGTGTGTGTTAGAATGTGTGTTGCTAGCATTCCTCTAAAAACAAACATTTAGCCAAAAATTGACCAAAAAGACATTTAGCCCAAATGAAACATGAAATCCACCCCATGAAGATAGCTTTTCATTTCCCTCTTATTCACTTTTTTTTCTTTAATGAAATTTTCATTTTCCCTGTAGAAGAAATAATTAGGGTTTCGCTTTCACTTCATTTTTCTTCTTTGAGATACTTGACCTCACTGTCGTATCTTTGCATCACTGATTTCTCATCTCTTTAGTCATTTCACTCAGTTGTTTTCAGCTTTCTCACCTCACTAATTCACTCACATCACTTAATTGTTTTTTTTTTTGGCAAGTAAAGGAAAAAATAATAAGTTTTTGGTAAAAAAAAGGAAAGAAATAAAAACTAACATTTGGCCAAAAATTGAACAAAAAGACATGTAGCCCAAATTAAACATGAAATTCAGGCCCGCGAAGATACCTTTTCATTTCCCTCTTGTTCTTATTTTTTTTCTTTAAAGAAATTTTCATTTTCCCTCTAACATAGGAATAGTTAGGCTTTCCTTCTCACACAATTTTCCATCTTTGAGCTACTTCACGTCACCACTGAATCTTTGCGTCTCCAATTACTCTCCTCTTCAATCATTTTCAGCTTCCTCACCTCACCAATTCATTCGCATAACTCAATCATTTTTTTTTGGTAAAAAATACATAAAACAAACATTTAGCCAAAAATTGACTAAATTTTTTTTAGCCCAAATAAAACATAAAACCCAGACCCGCGAAAATACATATTCTTTTCCCTGTTATTATTAATTTTTTCATTAATGAATTTTTCATTTTCCTTCTTTAGGAGAGACAATTAGGCTTTCCTTCTCACTCTTTTTTCCCTCTTTGAGCTACTTCATCTCAAGGCCTTATCTTTTGTAAAGAAGCAGGTTGCCGTTCATAGTCTTTAGTCGACGGTTAAAGACGACGAGATCTTTAACTGTCGAACATTACGGAATATGACAATCATGGAGGCATGTACAATTTTGTGGTTTGAACCTTGCAGTTGCAACACAGGCTCTTGGGCAGTCTATAAAAAAATGGAAGAATGTAATTGGTCTAATAGATTGTGCTTGTTTATTGGGACCTAGATTGCGAGCACATGCTTTTGGACGGTGCAGAAAAGGATGATTAATTTGATCACGACCTCACAATGTAAAACTAATTTTTACATTGTCAATAATAACCATTAAACTTATAGTTTATTATGGTATGGCAACAAAACTATTTAGGTTATGTAATCGTCTGCTATGATTTTGGTCCACGTATCCTCCAAGCAGGGCAGAGTCATGTGCTACTAGCTAGGCTGCATGGCCCGAATATATATTTAAAAACTATTAATTACATAAGTGCATGTATCTTGCATCACACTACGGAAAATACTTGTGGATGACATGTATTTGAGCACTTCATTTAGAAGCATATACATTTATTTTGTTGAAAAAGCTAAAATGAGATATTATAAACAAGACTTTAATATGTGTTTCGTCCCTGTAATTAGGGGTCATTTAAAAATTGGTCTCTATAATCGTTAATCCTGGCAACCCTTTCAAAGTTTAATCATTTAAAATTTCGTCACTCTCCTCATTTAATCACTGTCACGTCACTAATTAGCTGACGTGACGAAATTATACCTGCAGGAGCTTTGAAAAAAGAAAGAAAGTAAACTGGAAGAGAGGACAAGACAAACTTCAATAGATTCCATAGAAACAAATATATTTGTGACAAGGTAGAAAAACAAAATAATTAAATTATATATTTAAAATTATTAATTAATACTTATAATTATGCAATACTTCCTTCCCTCAAAAAAGAAAAAATTATGCAATACTTCCTTCTTACTGATACAACCTTGAAACTTGATATATTTTTAAAAACTTTAAAAAATCAAACAAGATTTGTCTCTTTTTGCAACCGCTGCTTGTGTCGTCATTCCTTTTTCACCCTTTATTTTTTTGTCAGGTTAATTTGTGCGTTTAGGACACAAGTTAAGAAATTAAAAATGGAATTAAAAAATAACTTTTGTATTGAAAAGACAAAATTTCAAACTTTTAATATATTGAATGCACAATTTCCAAAAAAAAGTTTATATGTTTAGTTTCTAAACTTGTGCCCCAAGACAAAAGTTAACATTTCCCTATTTTTTTTATAAGACCAAAGCAAAATAACATCAAAAAGAAAGGTTATCAACTAAGTTGGTACCATACTCTAATCTTTTGTCAAATGCTAATAAATATTATTAAAAAAGGGAAAAATACATAAAAATTGGAGAGACATAAACATAACCCAGTAAAAACACACAAGAGTGTATGTCGATTCCAAACGGGTGATACAAAAATTATAATACAACACACAAGTGTATGTACCTCTAATTAATTCTAAAACTAACTAAAAGTCTTCGATGTGGTGATTGAACCCTCTGTCAACATGGAGGCAGTTCATGTACAATCAACTTCCTGCAACAATGGCAGCAAGCTAAACGACCATTTTGAGTCTCACAGTCCAAATCAAAGAAAGTGAATGACAACTATTATTAAATTGGTGTATGAATTGTTTGCCAACACAGAAACAATTCAAGATCCATCAACTCCCTGCACATCAGCAAGCATTAACAATTCTTTCAAATCCACACCGGCCTATGCCAAACAGAAGGATGACCTGGGTACAAAACCACATAATACACATGATCGAAATTATGTCGAAACTGAACATTTTCTTCCGACATGTGACCCATCAATTCTTACACGACTGATGCAATCCTGAAAATTTGAAACCCAGCAAATCTCAACAAATTTGTAATGGAATCAGGAAAACAAAGCCAAAAATGAACTGCGGCCATCTTGCAAGTGAAACATAGAACCATTATCGCCGCCACCTCCAAGGAAGATAACATGGATTTAAACAACAACCAAAGAAACCGACCTAGATGTTGCATATCTAGCAACACCGGATTTTCAACCATCTCGGCCCAAAAAACGCCAGAGTCATGTGATGAAAGCACCTAGGACCAAAACCTATGTGGGTTTTCAAACCGACAACGAAACAGAAAATCGTGGACAAAAGGACAATCCGACCCATAAGGGTGGTGTTTACCGGTGTTTTTGGATAAACAATAGGACTAGTTTTGATTATTACAAGCATGATCAAACCAGAAATCCTAGGATATGTTGTGTAATCTTTTACAAGAAAATACATGAATGTTCATCATATTCATAGGTTGCTTTATGAACAAGATGAAGAAAATCGTTTTTTTTTTGTATGAAAATAACCGTCTTTCGACAGAGATCAGTAAAGAAAATGTAAGTAAAAGACTTAAAATTTTAAATGCATAAACTTAAAGAAAAGGTAAATTGCATGGCATTAATGTAAAGGTGGTTCGACAAATCAGATTACATTCATTTTGTGACTCTTTTCTTTAGTTGCTGGTACTTTGAGTGCTAGAAATATATAAGTGATTTGCGACCCGTTTTTCTTATGAAAAAACTATTATATATACATATAGAAAATAATTGCAGAACCTAAAAACTGCATTTCTTCGACATGAAACTGCATGCCTTCCACGTGTCTGGACAGTTGAAACCAACTTCTTTAATGAATTAACAACATGTCGAACTGTGGCTTCTGTCAAATACTCTTAGTATCGGTCGAACTCGGCAACTCCAATCATGGACTTAGATAATTTTGCAGCTTTAAACCTTGGTTTACTTGTCGAATATACACAAGATAAAATACAGTCTAATAGGCGAATCAGTGATGCGGAGTAGAGGACTCCTCGGAGCGGTTTGGATAAGAAGGGAAGGGATGCGGCGGCTGTTAGATTAAAAGAGAGAGGTCGGAGTGTTTTTTAGCTTATCCCTTATTTGAAAGTAAAGAATCCACATTGTATACTATAAAGTTTTCAATAGAAATTAATCACTATTAAACAACAGTAAGACTTGCTATGGTAACGATAAACTTTTTTAACAAAATTTAGGTTGAGTAATGATCACAAAATTGGTTTGTAAATTGATGATCACTCTCACTTATAAACATGTGTTTATGATTTATCTTAATGTATGTCTCTTTATCGACATACTAAAATAAAAAAGCAATGCAACAAAAACAAACAATAAACAAAAGTAATGCAATGGTAAAAAAACCAAAACCAGACAACTATTATAGCTCTTAACTTTCTTTCTTTTTATCCCTCCGGTTCTTAACATAAATGAACCCTATTAATTTGAAGTTCCATCGAATGATAAATAAGCTCTTATCAAAAAATATTCAACGAAAAAATCAAACTAAAAACTTTTTCAATAATTTATCTTTTGATGGAGTTCATTAATCATTTGAATCTAATTATTTTATTATTATTATAACTCTTACCAACAACACAATCACAAACCCAAACCTCCAATGTCCCTACCAATTCTCTGATCAACTTAAATGATTTTGGTTTCACAAATGACACAAATCAATTTTTGCGAAGTATGTGTAACGACGAACCACAAAATGTTTATGATGATAACTCAATGAATAATTTTTTGGTAGAAACATCAATGTCGGGAATGTTAATGAGTGACCAGGTCAAACAAGTTCTTCTGCGTTACCACCACCCGAACCAACCCAAAGTCGAAGTGAGAGTTACAATGATGAAGAAGATGGGGACGAAGAAGATGAAGAACCAATAATTCAACAACAAAAGTCCACTTGTGTGCCAATACCAAGAAGATGTGGAACGGGCAGACATAAAGTAGTTAGAAAGACTAAAATTTAATGTAATATTTATATTTAAATACTTTTCACTATAATATTTATCAATCTATATTATTATGTTATTTTAATTTTTTTTCTATTAATTATTTATATTGATTAATATCTATTATTAGTTAATATGATTTTTTCAATTAATTATTTAAATAATAAATTTTTAGCCAAAAAAATAAACAAAACAGAAATAATATAAAAATTTGGTAAGATGGTGTCAACTGAAATTGGGCCATGATGAAGGAAATATAAATTATTAAGCCAAAAAATAAATGAAAAAAAAAAAGCTAGTAGAATGGCGCCAACTGAGATGGAGTCATCCTAGAGGATGATGGTGCAATCTCAAATGGCGTTATGCAAGGGGAAAATTAAAAGTAGGACATGTTTGATATTTATTTGAATGTAACGTTGATTGGATTATTATTCTTTTTCAAAAGTAGGGCCTAAAAAAAATCCCTATTTTTCTCTTCATCATATGGTCCTCTTGTTGCTTTTTAGTGCTTGTAGTTGTACCACCCAAGTCAACTTATTGATATTTCAACAAGTACACTCACTTTCATTAGAGTGCTAGTTCATCCTTTTTCAACATCTATCTACCTAGTGGCTTTCTATTATTGTCAATTGATAGTTACATTCAATGATTTATTAATTACTTTATTTGTTATTTTGTAGGATTTCCAGCCTATTTGTGGTATGGTTGATAAGTATTATGAATTCTCATTGTTTTTATGTTTTGGTCGGTTATTATTATTATTATTATCATACAATAATAAATATGCTGGAATTTTCTTGATTTATTTACCCAAAAGATAAATCTTAACTATGTACACTCTTCAAACTGTGATTGAGCTACCCGGTGACTTTGAGCACGGATGAGATAAGCCACCACCCTATACTCTATTGTTTGGCACCAAAATACATTTTCAAGTGGCAGTAATATAAATTTTTAAATTAATAATTAAGCGAATGAAGTTAAGTGGATTAATGTGCTCTAGCGATTGAGGAGGAGCCTATTTTGACACCGGTTATGTCCATATTGATATTCCATGTGAAGAAGTAGTCAATGACACAATTGGAAACAAATGTCTCAGAGACACTGATGTCTACTGAGAATGACACACAAGAGGTGGTGACCCCCAACATCGTTGCCCTGTGCTTCAGAAGGACCTTGACTTGCTTCGACAAATAAGGGTTATGGAGAAAGATGCTTCAGTAGAATAGTTTACGCCTTATATGACGAAGAAGCAAAAGGAATAACTCAACTAAGTTAATTCCTATAACACTCGTTCCAAGGGTGAATTCAAGGTGGTTGAGCAGCATTTTTTCTTTTAGGATCACTTTTTCTTTTTTGTTGTGTTTTTCCTTTTGAGAGTTTTGGTGTGGTCCCTCCTCTTGTACATATGTTTTCTTTTTTTTAATAATTTTTCCGAGTTAGGTGGCTTAAGATAGGGGTCTCTTTTGAGCCTCCCTTGATGTGTGTCCATTCTTTTGACTTATAAAAAAAAATTAATATGCTCTATGAAATGACAAATCACTCTGAATATGTATTTGTTTGATTCCTTAATGAAAAAATCTGTTATCAAACTTTACTTATTCTTTTTTTTTTTAACAGCTCAAACTTTACTTATCTCTTCATCTAAATTTAAATTACTAGGGCTCCCTTTCTCTATTAAGACCAACAAAAGGGTATCATCTCTTTTATTTTATTTTTTTTCATACAAGTAAAGGTATCTATCATCTCTTCCCTTGGCGAAAGCAACTAGAAAAATGCAAAATAAAGTTAAAGAGAATAAATTGAACTGGAGTGGTGGTAGATAGTTTCGATAAGCCCTTAGAAGATATCTCATATTTTGGTTTCATTATGAAAGATCCCATTTGTTTTATAAATGCTACTTGTCTAAAATATATTGATACTACTATAATCTTCTTTAGCAACCGAAATTTCGGTCTATAAAATATAAAAATCGGTTTTTAATTTGTTTAGCGACGGAAATAGTTATCGATATTTTCATCGTAATTTTGGTCACTAATTGTTTAATAAAAATACATTCATAGATCCGTCCTTGATTGTATATGTCTAAGGTATTTGATTTGGAGTTGTGTAGAACTAAATATTTTTTTAGTTGTATGATTGTATTAAAGAAGCCTTTGTTAATGATATCACATAAGTGTCGTTACGTCTTATACTAATTTGTTTTAATATAGTTGTGCTTTATTGATAAAAAAAATATAGCATCTCTTGCCTCAAAATCTATTGATTATAAAGTGATTAAAAATTAAAATTAACATATTAGCTTATGACAGACATACAAGCGAGCAGCCACACATATTTTTTTATCAGAAAATAATTCAGAAAAATGATACGACATATGATGCATGGACATTCTTCATGACATAAAAAAGATCCTACTAATTTTAATTTACATCTCAATATATTACAAATATTTATAATTTTTTTATTGGCATGGACACACTTTTCGAATTTTATTCCCTCCAAAGATCTATTTCTAATTTTCAACGAAGAAGAAAAGGGGAATTTGGTGATAAACTATTCCAAGAAGCATGCTCCCTCCATGAATCTCCCAACTTCTTCAAATCAACAAGAGAAGATCCACCTCCTCCTCTTGCTTCCTTAGCACTTATTTTCATTTTCAAAATCCTTTCTTTAATATCCTTTCCACGGTTTGATTCCATCAATTCCTTAACTCTCTCACCCAACTCCGTGCCACTCACAAACTTATTTTCTGATTGGTTTAATTTCAAAGCCACCTTCATTTCTTCGACTAAAACCAATCTATTTAGCCTTTGTTCTGCGAACAAAGGCCATGCAATCATTGGTACCCCTTCACAAATAGCTTCCAACACCGAGTTCCATCCACAATGAGTCACAAATCCACCCACGGAGTTGTGACTCAATATCGCAACTTGTGGGGCCCAGTTCCTCACAACCATTCCTTTTTCCTTTGTCCTATCCAAAAACCCTTCCGGCAATAACTCATCCAAACTTAGTTCTTCTGAGTCTGGCTCACTCCTAACAACCCACATGAATCTTTGCTCACTTTTCTCCAATCCAATAGCTATCTCATTCAACTGAGCCCTAGAAAATCTTCCCATGCTTCCAAAACTCAACAACACCACACTTTGACTAGGTTGCGAGTCCAGCCAACTCAAACATGAACTCCCTCTTTCATCTTCATCCTTACAAGGAGGTGAAATCATTGGTCCAATACAAAACAATGGAGGTGTTGTTCCTTCTGGAAGACACAACCCTGCTTTCAGAGCTTTTGCAGCTCTTCCTTCAATGGCATCGAAAGTGTTTACGATAACTCCATCACTTTCCTTCATACTTGTTGCCATATCCAAGAAAACCTTGTAACTTTTACTCTCACGATCCTTCACTTCATCTGGCATATCAACTATAGGAACCAATGGTAGCCCAGGGATTCTAGGATACATGTGAAACTCTTTAAGTGATTTTGTGGTATTTTGATGAATGGTTGGAAGTTGAAGAAAAACAGCAAGAGTTGAAGCTCCTGAAGTGTAGAAAAAGTAAGTTGGTATATCAAGAGTTGAAGTGATTTGATTTGTGCTATAGTTCATGAAATCCAAAATAACACCTTTAAGGTTTGAGGTTTTTGAAATGGATTGAAGAATATGATTAACATGGTGGTTGCTACGACCACAAACTTCAAGTGGGACTATGTGAGGTGGGAGTGTAACTGGGAATGAAATAGGAGGAATGTGATGGAAAGTAATAGATGGAAAAGATTCACAACCAAAGGTGGTTGTGAGTTTTTGGATCTGTTGTGGTGGTTGCAAGGTGGTATTTGGTGGGGTGAGGATAAGAATTGTGATGGAATATGAAGGGTTATGTGTTAATATGAGTTTACCTAACTCAATCATAGAGTTTAGGTGTCCTTTTCCTAGGGCTGGGTAAAGAACTAAAGTATCCTTCATTTTGATGATTTTGAGAAATTGGAAATGAAGTGAAGATTGCTATGTTTTTGAGAATTTCTTCTTTACTTGTTCTATTTAAGGACAGTGTCATGCAGTATTGTCCAAATAATGATAATTACGTGATGGCTTTTAATATTTAATATCGAGATATTTGATATGAATCACGTACACACTTTTTTTTTTGAAGGAGTGAATCACGTACAGACTTGTTGTAGTTTTTGAAATAAGTCGCCAAGTCGGCATATCTCTAACAACAAAATGATATTTAGAACCCTAATTTTTTAATGTACGTTATTTGAACAACTGTTTTCCCAAAACTTATGGAACGATAAAAAATATATAAGACAATGTGGATATTGACATTAGAACCGAAACAAGCAAAAAATCATTAAATAACTAAAATGATTTTGTATAAAAGGTTTTTCATTAGGTTGTCTTAAAATTTTTTTGAAGAAGTTAAATTAGCCAATTTAAATTGACATCGGAGAGAATCGAACTTAAGACTACGAGGAGGGGCACACTCCCAGGTCACAAGTCAATACCACCAAGACAACCCAAGTGGGTTTATGTTGTCTTAAAATGGTTGTCGATATATAATTTTTCAGAAATGCTAGATCAAGCGGATTTTTTTATCAAGAAAGTCTCACGAAGGCAAATTTAAGCGTAACGCTTGTTTTCATTTTTAATTCCAATTGTCATGTTTTCCCTGTTTTCCTCTAAAAAATAATTTTAATTGGCCTGTTTTTCATTCTTGATAAATTCGGGATCATTCCCGTCGCTATGTATAGCATAGCTCATAATTTTTTAACTTTTCCCACACTCTTTCAACACTTCACTTTCGGTCTATATTTTTTTTATCATATTATAAATTTATCATGTTTATCATATCACTCTTTTATCGCTTTCTCACTCAAGATGTTCATCAAACATTTTTCCTCTAACAATTCAAATAAGTGTTCTAAACAAACTTGTATTGACATAGATCTTCTAGAATCTCTTACAAAACTTATTCATGCATGTCCCCCTTTTTTGGTACATCGACATGATACCTTCTTTTTTTTGTTGCAATCCATATTTTGGTTACAAGCTCAATAGACCTAGTTAGTCACATGCAAAATTATTGTTAATTCAGTTGAATAGATGAGTAATTTAGATCATGTTGAAAATTATTGCTACTAATATAGTTGAATAAACCAAAATCTTAGTCTTGAATTGAATTGAATTAACCATTTTTTTATTTCATAATACAACTATATTTCATTTACATAGAAATTTTAGAACAATTTAAAACAATAATTCGAGTGTTTTTAATTAATATTCCATATTTATATAAAAAAACAAATGTAAATTTGTATTGCAATAATTAAAAATTGAGTATAAAAAAAGTTGTCAGTAGAAGTCGAAAAGATGAAATTGTGAGATAAAAATTACGAGGGTTATGTTGAGCATAAAATTAAGAATAAAGAATTGTTAGACAAAACCAGAATATATTGTTTTAAACAAAATAGAGTGCAAAAATATCATGCAAAACAAGTGACATCTCAACTGTGTTGCCATCCATTCATTCCACCTACAAAAATTGAGTGTAGTTTTACGATGAGAAATGATATTTGAACAACAATTTTTTAATAACTTTGGGATATAACTTTATCTCTCATACTTATATTATGTTTTTATTTTTTCTCTTTACTGATTTGATTTTTGTGTCAATACCTTATTTTTTTTTATAAAATTTTAGTTGTTTTAAAAGTTATCATATAAATAGATGTTCAACTTATAAAACAGTTTTTATGAAAATAAAAAATAATATTTAACTTTAAAAATGTCGAGGTATCTTGTTGTGTTTGTACGAGAGTCGACTGGTGCTGCATAATGACAGTATATAGCATCACTCATGTTCCTGGTACCTGGACTAAACATTTAGTTTATATTATCATGTTTTGTTATATTATGCTGTCAAAAGAATATGTTTTGTGATGTTATAATTAATTTATAACATGAATTTCTACACTTCATGTGCAACCGGTCCTTGTTTTCTAATGAGAGAAATTTTAATTTCTTTTTAAACTTTATTTCTTCTTCCTTCATCGAGGAGAGATTGGTTTTAGGTTATTTTTTGATCTAGAATCACCTCTTTACATCTTTTTCCATCTTTTCTTTCAATTTAAATAAGTGGTTTTCACATATATAAGTTTTTCCTTGTGTTTTTTTGATTTTGTCGTCTAAGTACGGCGTTGTGTTGTTCGTCGTCTTTTGCGGTGTTTGATTTCGCGTTTTGTCGCTGTATTCGTTTAGTTTCTATTGAAAGATCGATATCAGTCAATTACAAATTCAATCAATGATTTGTACGTCAATGTTGCTGATCCGAAAGCATGATTATTTCGGTGACTTAGATTTTATCATATTATTTTGTTCGCAGATTCACCCTTTACATTTTTACCGATATTTATATCTGATGTACTCTATCAATTTGAAAGTTGATTTGTGATCGTTGCTCTTTAAACCAATAATTAAACTATTTATTATTTAATAAAAAAATCCAATATGTGTAATAACTATATATCAACTAATATTTATCAAAAGTTTCTGAAAAGTATATATTTTAAAATGCCATAGCTTGTTGAATATATGACGGTACTTTAATTTATTTGCAAGGATGACACATCCAACAAATCTATGTTTTTTAGATTTTTTGGTCATTTAGTTAGAGTTTTGGTCAATATGAACTTTAAAGCAAGTATTAGATACACATTTTGGTTGATAATAAAAGGTTTTACCTTCTTTTTTTTTAATTAGATTACGAAAATCTAACGATTTTAGTAATCTCTACAAAATATTTGTTCTTAGCATTGGTTACTACTTGGTGAACATTGTTGATGTTAAGGATAATATCTAAAGAAAATCGACGAGGCAAGAGCATAGGAAGGTGAATATTGTTGCAAGAAATAACAACAAAGCGAGATAACTTTGAATAATGTTAAAGCTATCGCTAATGATAGTAATAACATTCAGTGTTAAGACGGATCCAAATGGAAATTTGGCTCAAAATACAATGATTTCAACTCAACAACAAAACATGAATGGATCTACTGCAGAAATAGAAACCCCCTCTATTTTTTTTTTACAAGAATCGTGATGATGATCTAGAACTAGTTGAGTTTCTTTTGTGAGGAACAACAAGAGGAAGTAATAGTTCAGGATGATTTTGACCGTACCATAATGGGATGGACTCTAACATGTGAAGCTTGTGTGCAAATATTATTCACAATATGCAATTTATGAGTGAATTCAAGGCTAATATGGCTCAAGATGAAGAGGTTGTTGATTTCATTGAAATGATTTTTTTGATGAAATTACTTTTTTTTTTTAAAATGTTAATTTATAAATAGCCCTTTTATTCATAAAGATCAATAATGTTTTTCATTGGACCAAGGACCATTTGACTAGACTCGGGTCTGATCCAAGATCTGAGATAAGACGATATCATATAATGGACACACCTTAAATTTCTTGGATATGTTATGGACCAATAGATCCTGACCGTTCAATCCAGATCCAACGTCGAATGACCGCCTAGATGATCACACCTGTCCTTCAGGGATAACCGTCAAGTAAAGGCCTGACAACCAAAACCCAACTTACCTACTATATATACTAGTAGTCATGCTTAGCACTGGATCAAATATCACATTTCTTATTCTACTACTAGTCCGAGTAAGTGCAAGCACATCCCACCCCTCACCCTGCGATAGAGAAAGAGTCAAGACACCTTGTGGTAAATGATGAAAGTTCTATCCCTTTACAAAGTGAATCTTAACCCAACAAGTCATATTCTCAGAGTCAAGGGCAAAAGGACAAAGGTAGATACAAAATCAGAAGCTCATGTTGTTAAGGCCAAGAAACATAAGGTGGCTAAGTCTGAAGCAACAAACTACGATAGTGCTTCTGCTCCTGCTCCTAAACGAAAAAGGGTAAATGAGATACTTCAATCACCAATGAGGAGGTGAAATTAGCTCTTAAAGAAATGGATGAAGAAGAACAAGAAGTAAGACCTGGAAAAAGACAGCAAACTGCTGAGACCGTCTCTCCAATGGTTGTTGTGACTCCTGCTATGGCCAGTATGGCTAACGAACGTGCTGATAAGCTGATAGCAGAAAAGAAAAAACTGACTGCACAATACCTCTTGGAGAGGGATGAAAAGCTCAAGGCTATTGGGCAAGAAAATTGTGATGTATACTATGTGGAAAAGATTGCTGAGGTGAAAGAAATTGCTGCATAAGATGTTGTGAAGGAAGCTGGGAAGGTTCTGGAGAAGAATCAAGGAACATCAGAAGCTGGTGCTTCAGGATCTGTTCCAGAATCTGCTGCTCCAGAGTCTACTTCAGAAGCTGACAGATCAGAAACTCCTCTCTCAGGTAATCCTTCTGATCACAACTCAGCCAAGGTAACTCAGATTTCAGTTTCCCCCATCATCTCACCTTCACCATCACCCTCAAATGATTCTGACCAAGACAACATATCTCTTAGTCAGAGAATCAACATGCTGCCTAAACTTATTCATAAACCTAAACCATCAATTAGAATCAACCCAACACTTGTCCTAACTGGTACTGAACTTGCTGAGGTCGTAATGGACTCAACAAGTCAGAAATCATCTCAACCTACCCGGCTAAAACCCCTTCAGAAGGCTCAGCCTTCAGCAACTGCTGAAGATTCTAAAGATCCTGAAGAGCCATCTATTTCTGACCTACCTAATTTTGGTTCACCTTCAAACTTGTTCTCTTTAGAGAAACATTTAGGTGGTGAATTAATTGAAACTCCACAAAAATCCACTAAATCAGCCCCTGAAAAGATTGATTTAGTTAACCAACAATTACCAAAACCTACTCAACAAAATGATCCTGAACCAACATCAATCCAAACTCAAGCTCAAGATAAGACCATTCCAGTACAAAACCTAACAATTAGTGCTTCTAACCAACCTTCATCTCCATCACATATCTAGATCCTTGAACAACCACCCATAAATATTCTGGAATCTGAATACATTGAGGCTGAATTGTTAAAAATCAGTAAGGAAATGCAAGATCTAGTGCAACTAAGAAGAGTTCCTACTCTATCTGTTGACTATGAGGATCAATGGTCAACTTTGAAGAGCAAAGCTTCTGAACTAATAAATGTTGTAAGCCAGAAATGCCTTCGAATCCAAGCTGCTGCACTTAGACGTCACTTAAGGATTTTGCACTCAGCTGAGCAAGCTAAAGGTCCACTTCTGTATCTAGCCAATGCTCCTTTCTACTTAGAATCAGACTATGTATCTAGAGAAGCTAAGGTGCTCAAGATGCTTAAACAGAAAGTGTTGAAACAGCAGGAAGAATCCAAGGCTAGAAAAGATTCTCTCCTTCAGAGACAGTTAGCTTTTGAAGAGACTGTTAAGCAACAAGCTGAGCTCCTGAAGAAGCAATCTGAGGACTTTGCACGTATGATGGCATTGATTCAACAACAACAACAACAACCCAACCCTTAGATGCATACTTTTTTTATTATTGCTTAGTTTCATTGTTTTGCTTTTGAAACTTTGATTTTGTGTATATCTTTAAATATATATTTTTTTTTTCAGAATCAATTTTTCTTTGTTCACATGTTTTTCTTCACCTCTCTTTCGTTTTTTTTTTGTTAATGACAAAAGGGGGAGTAATAGAAGTATTTAATAAAGACTCTGAGCCCAAGCTAAAATAAAATTCAATAGCAATTTTATTTAGGAGAATTTTTCTATCTCAAGTCTTTTAGATCATGTGCGAATACTGCGAATTATTTATTTTTTAATGCCTAAAATGAATTTAATTAACCTGAATAGGACTTAGGGGGAGCTTACAAACCTCACCTTAAAGACTATCAGACTCAGGGGGAGTCAGAGCTTACAAACCTGAGAACCCCAAAGTCAGCTCGTTAATTAAGTTAATAACAATTGATTCTTTTTAAATATTTGTGTTTGTCATCATTAAAAAGGGGGAGATTGTTGGAACAAAGGGTGTTTCGCAAAATCACCTTTCTGAGTTTTAATGATAACAAGGTATTAAAAATTGTCAATTGAAGCTTAAAGCTCCTGAAGAAAAGCGCTCCTGAAGATGACGTCATCAGAAGCTTAGTGCGTCTGAAGGAAAAGAGCTCATGAAGCCACGTCATCAGAAGCTACTTCACCAGAAGCTTAAGAGCATTGACAAAGTACAGTGTACGAAGTGTAAAACCACTAACTCTGCGCTTGCCTCTGCAACCACCAACTCTGTATCTTGTCTCTACATCAAGACAAGAATAACAGTAATGTTTGCAGACATTGTTCCTTCTCTATTGGAATGGATTTGAAATTGATTTTTCATAGGACAATTATCAAATCGGGCAAAAGATCAATGGTGAAGAATCAAAGCTTCAGACAAGACAAGTTGATGTACCGGCTAGTTCACAACGTCTCTCAAATCCTCTATAAATAGGGATGAAGACTTGAAGAACAATACATATATGAAGAGAAGACCAACATATATTATCTGAGCCAAAACGCTGCAAAATTTTATTCACATCAACAACTTAGAGAATTCTTACAAAAGTTCATATCGTAGAATTCTTAAGTGTCTGTCTAGAAAAACAGAGTTTGTTCTGTTTGCATTGTTTTGTGAATACCTCTGATTGTATATCAAGTATTCAAAACCCTTTTCAATTCTTTGTAATTGTTTAGAGAAGTATCTTTCTTTTGTGATTGAGCATAGAAGTATCTTTCTTTTGTGATTAAGCATATAAGTCTCTTTCCTTTGTGATTGAGCATAGAAGTCTCTTTCTTTTGTGATTGAGCATAGAAGTCTCTTTCAGTTGTGGTTGAGCAAAGGAAGTCTCTTGGAGTTGTCCTTGAGCATTGAGAAGCCTCTTATTTTGTGTTTGAGCAACTTGTAATTTGATATTACATTTTAGTGAAACTCTCCTTGGAAGTGCGAGGGGGACAGGACTACTTCCAATTTGTGGAAGGAACCTGTATAACTGCTTGTGTTCTTTCTTTCTCTGCTCTCTTACTCTCTATCCGTTGCATTAAGACTCTGAACACAAGTCAGACTCTGAACTCTATCAGACTCTGATCCTGGGAACAGTTTTTATAACGTAAGAAGGAGAAGTTTTTGAAAACACAATTTAACCCCCCCTTCTTGTGTTTTTTCTCACCTTCATTGTCATCAACAAAAAGTATATAAAAAAAGACAAAAAGAAAGAGATGAGAAAAAAATAAATATACTTTACTCCCCCAATTGAATGTGGAAAAAAAAAATACTTAACAAAATAAACACAAAGAGATTCATAAGAACTTAATCAGATGCAATAAAAAAAATGATCAGAAGCAGTGTGATAAGTTTAGAAGCAATAAAACAAGTTCAGAAGTATAGAGACAAAAAGAAAACAAGCTAAGGTGTGCAACTAAGGTTGGGCTTGTTTCTGAAACATTTCCATCATTTGTTTCATCATCATGTTGGTCTCTTCAAACTGTTGCTTCATAATCCTGTTTGTCTCTTCAGACTGTTTCTTCATATCTCTTTTGAAGTCCTCATTGCTCTGAATCAGCTTCTCTTCTCTGATTCTAGCTTCTTCAAGCTTAGCTTCTGTAGATGCCTTGTACTCTATCAGACGTAGCTTTTGCTCTAGAAGTTCTTTCTACAGCTGCCTATTCTCATTTTCCAGTTCAACATTCCTTTGCAGCACAGCTAGTCCTAGTGATACTTGTTTGACATTCATCCTTGTCAACCAGTTCACATTGAGCTCCCTTGGGTGAATTCCAGCTGGAATGAAGTCAGTTTCATTCCTTTGCCTTAAGCAGAGGGGATGCTTCACCCAAGTCTTCAAGACTCTTACTTCTTCAAGATTGCTGGTAACTCCCTTCAGCCAATCTTTGAGCTTCTGCTGAGCAGTGTCTTGATCATCTATGCATGTTCTTTGAAGAGCATTCAAGACATTGTCAGTCCTTTCCTTCAGTCTCTTCCAAGACTGCTCATAGTTTTGATCATGAATAAGATCATGTCTTGTTTGAGTTAGCCTATTGAGCTCCTAAAATATGTTATTACAAACATCTGCTAATAGAGTTGAATCCAGATACATGGTTGGTGGGAATGGAATTTTATCTGGTTTAGCAGGAATGATGGGTTGTATGGCTAGGTGTGATGATGATGGTTGGTTGTTTATAGATTGTGTTGGGGTTGTTGTTGGAATGTTGGTTTCTGACATGTCATCAGAAGCAGAAGTGGGGAAGGAATTGGTTAAGTTAATCTCCATTTTAGTTGCTTCTGGTTCACGGACCTCTTCAGTACATGTAGACTCAACATATTCAGGAATGATTTGGATTTTTTTTTAGGGCTATTTGTGGTTCAGGTTATTGTTGTTGGGGGCTTTCTGAAGCAACTTCATCAGAAGCTACTTCAGAGGCTTTCTGAAGTTCAGATTCAACTTCAGGCAGTTCACCAGAATAGTGACTGACCAGTTGATCTATTGCATTTGGTTCAGTTGTTTTTGGTTGTGAGTTTGATGGTTGGTTTGAGTCTGTTGATGTGGAAGTGTGTGTATCAGCTGGTGGAACATTTAGAGGTTCAATAATAGGGTGTCAGCTGGGAGTTTATTGCATATGTCAACTCTCCTTTGAGACATTTCCCCTATGCTTTTAAGTACAGCTGGGTACACTGGCTCAAACGGTTTAGGGTTTGCTTTTTGTTTAGGTTTGGAGGAAGTTGAGATGTTTTTGTAAAGAAGGCTAAGAGTTACATCATCTAAATCAGATGAGTCTGAGGTATGGGTTGGGGATGGAGTACCAGATTCAATCTTAATTAAATTAGCAGAGTTTGAGACATCAGGAATACCTCTTGAAGCAGCAGCTTCTGAAGTTGCAGCTTCTGAACCAGTAGCTTTGTCCTCAGGAGCCTTCAGTAGCTTACCAGATGCCACAAGTTATTGCAAATCTTCAGAGAGTGCAATAGCGGCTTGAGCAGCTTCACCAGTTGTTTTCTTCAGTAGCACATCTGTTGGTACTAAGATTTGAGCAGCTAGATCAAGTGCTTTCTGCACAGTTGTTTCCTTGGCCTTTTGCTTCAGAATCTCTCTTGTCACAAGAGAGGTAGCAGCTTCTTCCTCTTCCTCAACAGCCAGGCTTGCTTGCCTCAGCTTCTTAATAGCCATTTTCTTCTTCTTGGATGGCTGAGCAGGATCCACTTGCTTCTTGCTTATGGTTCTCTTGTCCAGAACCTCAGAAGCATCTAGCTCTTGTGCTTCTTGCTGAATAGAAAGCACATCAGAAGCAGTTGGATTTTGTTGAGAAGCAGTAGCCTTTGACATCTTGGCTTTCTTTGCAGCTTGCTCAGAATCATATTCAACATACTCTGCTTCTGTCATTGCTCTCTTCTTAGACCTCCTACTCTTAGCAATAGGCAAGGCACCACCATACATCTCATCAGGGATATCACTGATATTGATGGTTTGACCAGTCATTTCAAAATACTCTTTCATGTACATGACTCTGACCTCTAGGGGATCTTGCTTGCAGATTGGAGGGAAGTCATCCATGAGATTGGATATCATTGTGGATTCCTTCATGTCTGTACTCAACACCTTGTGATCCTCCTTCTTGATCAACTTCATGTGTTTGAGGGTGCTCCTATTAATGATCTTCCTTGTTACTGTGCTAAGCTGAGCATCAGTAAAGTAATTGACTTCCTTGAGAGCCTTCAGAATTCCTCCCCGATGAAGAATTTCTGAAATCAGCCTACCATAGGGAATCCAGTTCCTCTTAATGGTTTGGCTTTCTTTAAGATTCTTGATCATGTGCCTGAAGATGTATTTATGCACATTTGCTTTCTGGTTGGTCAGAAAGAAGTGTAGAAACACTCTATGATCTAAAGAGGGTTGATCTCCACCACCACCTTTTGGTAGGAGATTTTCATTCTGAATTTTCAGTAGCATCTTAGTCCTCATGCTCAACTCACTGTATTTTCCCTTGTTCTTGCTGTTGAACATGGTTTTATTGACAATGTCGTTCCAAGGACTTGTCTCGTTGTTATCCAAGCCACTCACAAATTTTCCTTCAGAAGCTCTCCTGATCACCCAAGTAATAGAAGCTTCTGAGACAGAGATAGGAATCTCCATGATGCTTGATCTGATTTCAGTGCCTCTAAAGGGTTCCAATCCTATTTCTTCTCTAGTCTTGCCCTGCAGACTAGGATCAAGGAGTATCTTCTCATCTAGTTCCAACTGTGCAGCTTTCATGTCATACACTTGCACTCTTACCCAGAAGTGTCTGATCACACTTAGATAAGTAGGACCATTAAACATTCCAAAGTAATCTTCTAGGTCTTGTGCTTGATATATGTCTCTTAGCTCACATCCATGATAAGCTAGAGAAATGAAATCCACAGGGTTTTCAACCTGTACGTTGAGTTCCCATTCTTCAAGGGACATGGTTCTCCCCCTGATTTCATGGGTTGAAGCTTCTTGATTTGATGGAACAGTTTCTTGCCTTGAACTTGATGATCCCATTGAAGAGTTTGAAGTTTTAGGGTTCTAGGTTTCTTTGTTGTTTGAGAGAGAGAAAAAGTAAATTCACACAAATACACAAAAATTGAGAGAGAAAGTGATTGTGAGTTGTGTGTGTTTTGTCTAAGTGATTTGAGTAAAACGTTTAAAATTCAGACAAAGGGGACAAACAAACAAAGCATTAATGATGTTGGGGGCGCGAGATAGTACATTCAAAGCTTAATTCATCATTGCCCTCTTACGTTATACACCAATACAATTAAGCCACGTCAGAAGATTCTCAGAGTAACTGCTTAGTTAGTGGGGCACGTGTTACTGAAAGTAACTTCCTACGTTTCCACTAACTCTGCTGTTCAAGAGCACAAAGTCCAGCTTCTGGAGTTCAGATGCTGACGTCATCTTTAGAAGCACATTTTCCTCAGAACCTCAGTAAAGAGCTTCTGATGAATTATAGCTTCTGAACAACTTCAGAACCTAAATTCCTTATTCAGGAGCAAGTAGATTTAATCAGACACATAATGCATGTTCAAATTTTTCTTTATAAAATCAAATCTTTGTATAGTTAAAGGCTTAGTAAATATATCAGCCCATTGATGTTCAGTATCAATGAATTGTATATCTAAAATCCCTTTTTGAACATAATCTCTGATAAAATGGTGTTTGATTTCAACATGCTTGGCTCTTGAATGTAAGATTGGATTCTTTGACAAACAAATAGCAGCAGTATTATCACAATAAATGGGAATACTGTTAGCATTTATCTGATAGTCTTCCAACTGATGTTTCATCCAAAGTAGTTGTATACAACAACTTGCAGCTGAGATGTATTCTGCTTCTGCTGTAGACATAGCAATAGTTGCTTGTCTTTTGCTAGCCCAGGATATCAGATTCTCACCAAGAAATTGACAATTTCCACTGGTTGATTTTCTTTTAATCCTATCACCAGCAAAATCAGCATCACAGAATCCAACCAACTTATAATCTAAGGATTTCCTATAAAGGAGTCCAAGATTTGTTGTTCCTTTCAAATACCTGAAGATTCTCTTAACAGCAGTTAAATGAGATTCTCTAGGATCTTATTGGAATCTTGAATACAAGCATACACTGAACAAAATATCTGGCCTAGATGCAGTGAGGTATAACAGAGAACCAATCATGCCTCTGTATAGCTTCTGGTCTACCTTTGTTCTAGTATCTTCTTTGCTTAAGATGCAGGTTGGATGCATTGGAGTGTTCATCACTTTACAATCTTCAAGCTTGAACTTCTTCAGAAGCTCCTTTGTATACTTTGTTTGATGAACATATACTCCCTCTTTGAATTGATTGACTTGAATTCCATGGAAGAACTTCAATTCTCCCATCATGCTCATTTCAAATTCATCCTGCATTAACTTAGAGAATTCCTTGCAAAGAGATGCATTAGTAGAACCAAATATTATATCATCAACATATATTTGCACAACAAG
>Ga0228711_1004548_pt1 | contig 21303 bp, 11 predicted proteins | sample MedpolnodulmetaG_2_FD_177996 | JGI IMG/M metagenome (GOLD analysis project Ga0228711, IMG submission 177996) | Root nodule microbial communities from Medicago polymorpha collected in Santa Monica, California, United States - brown nodules | ecosystem: Host-associated > Plants > Roots > Nodule... | reverse complement strand
TTTCGTTATTGTTTTTTTTTTTTTTTTGTTTTCTCTTCCTTTTCTTTATTTGTTAGGGTTTGTGGTTTGTGAAAATCTTTGATTTTTACTTGCTTCTATTTTGAGTGAGAGGGATAGTTGTGAACTGTAACAGTTTGGTGGTTATGCTATAGCATGCTTCGGCTGTTCGTGTGCTTTTAATGGGATAGCTGTGGCTTTAGGTGACATTGGTTAATCACAATGTCACAATGTTTCTGTTTCTCTCTCTTTCACAAGCATTGTGGCATTGTGATTGAACAATGTCACCCAACTCTATGTCACCCAAGTGCTACTCGTGGTTTTAGGTGCTTTTTTATTGTGGGTTTCGGTTCCACATATATACGGAATGTGTTTTTGGTTCGGTTTTCGCATATATTCGGCACTTTGTAATTGCTTTCCTATACCTTACTCGGTGCTTCTTACGCCGGCTTGTGTTAATAATATTGGTTGTTTAAAAAAAAAGAAAGTGAAAGGGATACTAAGATCAAATCAATCTTAATACCCTCTTGCTAAATTGGTTAACAACAACAACAAAAAACTTGATTAAATGTGGTTTTAGTTTTGAATCGTTTAATCAAGTCGTACTCGACTTCTTTCATACAATTTATTCTAAAAGAATTTTATTAACCACTTAAGTTGATCACTTGGTTATATTTCTCTAAGTAGTTTTGACATTTATTGTTAGTGTAAACCTATGGAGCCTAATTACTACAAAATAGAGACATTCGTATTAAAAAAAAAGGTTTTTCTATCATGTGCAAATTTGCACATGTTAAGAAGTTTAAAGTAGTAACTTTGACTTGGAACTTGTGTTTTTTATGTTAAATATGTAACTTTTAATTAATAATTGTTGGTTTTCAATGAAAAAATACTACTTTTAGTTATCTTCACATGTGCAATATTGCACATGTTAGACAAACCCTAAAAAAAATTATAATTAGAGGTTATCTCTATCATACTCCCTCCGTTTCATAATGAGTGTCGTTTTAGGTGTTGGCATACAGATTAATAAATTGAATGAAATAATCATTGAACATAACACTTTTACTAAACTGCCCTTACTTTATAAGAAAAAGACAAACTTAAAGTTGCATTGAAAATTGTGTGGAAGAAAAGTTGGAGTATTTATTGAGGGTAAAGTTGAAAGAAAAAACTTAAAGTTGTATTGGAAATATAAAGTGACATTCATTTTAAAACAATTTTTTTTGTCTAAAGTGACACTCATTTTAAAACGGAGGAAGTATATTAATAGTCCATAGATACTCTCAATGCACATCACATAATTATCACAAGTTTTTTTTTTTTTTAATTCTAATGATATTTTATCAAATATTTACAAGAACTTCACATATTTTTTAATGGTGGTCGGGATTTAAACCCCGACCTTGCATATATTATGTATTGTCTCTACCAATTGAATTAAGCTCACGACACGAGGACAAATATAAGAACTTCACATATCCTAAAAAATTAAAGGTATAAATATAGTGAGACAAGATTATGAGAATTTAATGGCGATATATATGATTCAATTTAAAATGTCACTATACTTCTTTAATCAATAGATTTGCCTTTTAATGAACCAAACTTAAAAGTCATATTTTTATGGATGATGATAACGAGGTAGAAGAAAAATCAATATTTTTTTTTGTGGCGTCCGGGGTTCGAACCTCGGACGTTACATATATTATGCATTGTTCTTGTCAACCGAATTAAGCTCACAGGACAATATTATTTTTTAAATTGTGAACAAACATTATAATTATATATAATGAAAAATTATCGATGCATATTTTTTTCATGTATTTTGCACAAGTACAAGTTTTTTTATTTATAAAAGATTGTTAACATATTTTAACTGTGTTATGTCGTAAACTTAAAAAGTATTCATACGTTGCATCCATATTCGTATTACGTATCCAAATTTCATAGGTGTATGCAATAAATTTTGGCCTGACATTATTCAACAAAGACATGCCTTCTATTATTGAGCCATGTTTGATAGAAGACAAAATCATTTATGATATACAATGCAGCAGTTAACCAGACACACACCGACCTTTTGGTATGATTTTTATTAAATAAGCTTGAATTTCATTTTAAAAGTTAACTGAAAAAATGAGAGTATTTAAACACATGTATACATCTTACAGTTCATGAACTTAAAGTAATGTTAGATCCTAAACAAACAATCAACTTTAATATCCACCTTCATTCTTAATGTGTGCTGGATTTCAATTAACATATTACAATTTTAATCCGGCTCTCATGCTATGTTAAATGAGTTTATGCATCCTTACTTTTTGAGCCACAAATTTGTCCATGTTGTTTCTCACCATGCTATGTTAATGCTTCATTTTACTAATTTGTGTACGTAAGGGGATGAACAATCAACTTCTTCCATGTTTGTTCAAGAATTAAATTCAAGTTGGTGAACTTATTGATAAAAAGATCATTGAAGTGAGAGAGAGGGGTTCTGGAGAGGTCAATTCAGAGATGATTGGCTGAAATTTTTCTAGTTGGAAGAAATTTATTTTAAGCAACTATAAATAATTCAATATATTTTTATTAGTTTACTATACACTTCCAAAATAAGTTTTGTTTTAAGATTTACTAATTAAGTCTCTTCTCTCATTGAGATAAATTGTGATATCTTCACTAATTTTTCACATGTATGCTAAATTTGTATTCTAAACACGTGTATGTGAGTTATCTTTGAAATATCTTTTTTTTTAATTAGATATATTGTGCACGTAATTGTAGATGTTAATCTCTCGAGTCAGATATGACCTCTATGTATGGATAACAAAACTCTCTCTAAAGGGATTTAATCAAGGTGGATTCAATTCCATAACCTTGAGTTAAGTTAAGCTGGAAGAGATCTATTATCATCTCATTCAAATGTTCTTTAGCATCCTTAAACATCTAACATGTTTTTAAAAAAATATTTTTTTTAAATAAATAAATAAATAAATAATTTTGATACTTCTTGGGTGCCTATCCATGAATTAAAGTATCAATATCTCAAGCAAGGTATCGGCATATGATACTATACTGTCTAATATATATCAGATACAAATACATCTCTAATTTTAGAATACGTGAGTTTCATAAGAACCGTATACTTACTTGATCAGAATTATTTGAAAATAGTATTTAGACTTACACACATAAAAATATAAACCATTTAATTATTTTAAAAATGTAAATTATTTATTTTTTCTTTTATCTTTTTGAGAAATTTTCTTTTTACTTTCTGTCAAATATGTTTGTGTGGTCAAATAATGTGATTAAAAGATTGTGACCATTCAAAACTTTATAGTTATAATAATTTTCCCTTAAAAAAAAACTTTATAGTAAAATATAATAGTGATTGATGGTTAGATCTGATTGGTACAACACGTGACTTAGTTAAACACCAACATTGACCATTTCATTCTTTGGCACTGCCATTGAAACAAAACAACGTTGTGAGTCAAACAAGCTCACCGGCGATTACATTAAGGTTTGTTTCAATCCAACCATCATTGCTTTTTAGTTACTAATCATCATCACTTTTTCCGAATTCTTATTTCTCACGAACTATGTTATGTTAAAATTACAGTGACCCAATAAGCTCAAACGAATTAATCATCACTAAATTTTCATTTTCAGGTTCAAAGATTCAATCTTGAGTTATTGTGTTGTGATGGATCTAACTCAACTCAATCCTGCACAGATTACTGTGTATGGATCTGCATTTTGTGTCATGCTTTCTATGCATTTCACTTTGCAATTACTTTCTCAGCATCTTTTCTATTGGAAGAATCCAAAAGAACAAAAAGCTATTATCATTATCATTCTCATGGCTCCTATTTATGCTATTGTTTCCTTTGTTGGTCTCTTGGATATTAGAGGAAGTAAAGAGTTTTTCACTCTTTTGGAGTCTATTAAAGAATGTTATGAAGCTTTTGTTATTGCTAAGTTTTTGTCCTTGATGTATAGTTACTTGAATATTTCCATTACTAGAAATATTGTGCCTGATGAAATTAAAGGAAGGGAAATTCATCACTCTTTTCCTATGACACTTTTTCAGGTATGTTTTGCTTTTTTGTACTGTCAATTTTGGCGGTGAATGAATCTTCATGAAATTTTTCGAATCTTTGATGTTCAGTTGGTACAAACGAGTGAATAATCAACAATTTAGACTCTATTTGGACAAACAGCTTAATTAAGTGCTTATATTATAGGCACTTATCATATCAGTGCTTATATATAAGCTATTTTTGTAACAAACGATAAAGTCAAACTGTTTTCATATAAACTTGTAAGTTGTTTTCATAAGCTATGCTAGAGAGTTTATGGAAATGAACTGAAAACAGCTTATGGATATGTCATAAGCTCTCCTAAGCAGTTTCTTAAGTGTTTATGTTCATAGATAAACTCAAATAAGTCGATCCAAACAAACCCTTGGTTCATAAAATTGTGTCGGACAATTTGGTCTCTTAATTATTGAAATCTCCAAAGAGTCATTGAAATTGAATGATCACGTTCGTTCTTTTGGGTTGGTCGATTAAGGCCATGAAGTTGTCCTGGATGAACTAATGTTAATGAGTATTTTCAATTTTATGGATTATTTTGGAACTTGCTGATTTCAAGGACTGAGGGACCAAATTTTTTGATGCCTATGATTTCACGGACTAAAATGAGTATTCGATCATAAGTTGTTAATATATAAATGCTGTTCAGGCTATGGTATATTCACACTGATGTAAATTAACTCTTTTGCAGCCTCACTCTGTTCGGCTGAACCACCATAATCTGAAGCTTTTAAAATACTGGACATGGCAGTTTGTTGTCATCCGTCCAGTGTGCTCCATTTTGATGATTACATTACAGCTGGTTGGGCTCTATCCAAATTGGTTGAGCTGGACAATTACCATCATTCTCAATATTTCTGTGTCCTTGGCATTGTATTCTCTGGTGATATTTTACCATGTCTTTGCAAAAGAACTGGAACCACACAAACCTCTAGCGAAATTTCTTTGCATCAAAGGAATCGTTTTCTTCTGCTTTTGGCAGGTAAATTTATCATCATTTGTATAGGACAAGCTGAATACAGTGACAACATATAGAAAAGTTAGAGTAAAAAATCTACACATATTAGTTTCTGTTAGGAGAAGATAAGATTTAAATTTTGAATAACCAAATTTTGAACAATCAGAAGACACAATATCGGCCACTGTGGAGTTTTTTCTTTACATATTTACTGAAGTTTATGGGGGAGAATTTGAGCAAAATAATAGGTTTAGAATGAATCTGAAAATGTGAAAAATGCTATTCTGATTATCTCAGTTTGAAAACTCAGGTTTATATAGTACAAAAAGATGGTTGGATAGCCTAACTAACTCGCAACTGCACTGCTAACTGATAAAAACAACTATAGAAATTAAGTGGACAAACAGAAAATCAAATGCAGAAACTACTGATATACACATAGAATCAATCCAATTAATTAGCTTGTTAATTGATTCTCAACTTCGTTTTCTTTTACGTTTTTGTGATTCTGGCCTATAAATCTGCATGGTCTAAGAATCTTTTTCTTTTGAGACTAATGGTGACACAATCTTTTGAGACTGCTGAAGTTGTCTGCTAGTAATGTCAAGCCAAAAGTGTAAATGTTTTCTGAGTGTTATGAGAGATTTTCTTAGAAATAAAATGTCTTATGTCTCAAATTTTTGATAGAAAAAGCAACCAGGTTCAAAAGAGTAAAGAAACAATAATAAGCAAGCAATGTGAACACATGGTGTATGGCAACAAAGTTCGGCCAATTTTGTCCATGTCTCCGAGTCCGACGACATAGGTCCCTTGTATTATCAGTAAAAGATTATGGATTACGATGTACAACTTGGATTTAAATACTACAGTCCAGATAGGGGTTTGCCGCTAACTATGAGCCATACTCAACAATTTTAAACCCTAAATAGTTACTAATTTAAATGTTGGTAATCTACTAGTTACATTTTATTAAAAAAAATTCTAATGGTAGGGTCTTTACATTTTCAGATATGGCAGATGTTCCTAATCCTATACTGGGTTCATTCATTTGTGTCTGACTTGTTACATTTTTTTCCCTGAACTATGTTGTTAGATTATTATTGTTAATATGTGATCGCTTTGTTTGGCTCTATTCAGGGATTGGTGCTGGACGGTTTAGTAGCAGTTGGCGTGATTCAATCTCGTCATTTGAAGTTAGATGTAGAACATATTGAGGAAGCAATGCAGAACATTTTGGTTTGTATAGAGATGGTGGTATTTTCCGTTCTTCAACAGTACGCATATCATGCTTCACCATATAGCGGGGAAGTTGAAAAAATGCTTAAACAAAACAACAAGAAAAATGAATGATATGATCAAAGATAAAAGACTCGAGCTATAAAGATGTATTCAAGAGTTATTTATTGTGCCACCAGAAACATAAAAACATTTGATGTTGTGTGTTTCTTTCGATAAAGAATGTTATTATTTGTAAAATTGTACCGTCATAAACTCACCTTATTGGTGATTGTAATTTTCCAGCTCTACCTACAGAAACTTGGTTTTTATTTAATCACTTGATATCTACTATCTTGTCTGTGTCATTTTGTTTAGAATGATAATTGTTTTTGATTTTTGTTAGATGTGTTTATGGTTTGAATCAAGTGAATAATCTATCAATGGATGAATAAAAGTGTTAGCTATGCTTTTTACTCCAACTTGAGTTCATGTTGTGTTTGGAGTTTGTGTTTCATGCTTGTATGGATCTAGTGTTGATATAAAAATTTAGCAATTTTGGAAAATGAATGATATAGTCAAAGATAAAGTTTTTCTTTCTCCTTCGTTTACCGAAGATGAGTGATATAGTCAAAAGACGAGTACTCATGTGTTCGTCATTCAATATATTTTATATGAAATGTTTATTAGATTTAGAATTATATGATTTTCAAATTGTAACAAATCCAATAAACCATGTTTATCTCTTTCAAAAATAAATAAAAAATATTTATTATTTTCAATGACACCAATAATATAACAAATATAATATAAATTTTTATTTCTTTTAATAACAAAACTATTACCGCCGGCAGTCGAAGTAAATCAGTGAAAGGTTAGTTTCAATCTTCTTTGCTTTTTTTTGTTAGTAATCATCAATTGTTCCGAACTGTAACAAAGAATCCTTATTTTCCACAAACTAGGTTTTTGTCTTGTCTAGGAAACAAAACAACCATGTTTTTTTTTTTTGGGTATTGGTAACGAATGAAATTAGAGTGACCCAATAATCCCAAACGTCATTGAATGGAAAAGAAGAGAAGTAAAACAATGGCAGAAACAGTAAAATATGAATGCTGGGAATGTGTCTTCAAAGGTGATGATTATGATCTTAATTGTTGCTTGAAGTCTATCTCCCTCTTCTCTAAACAGTTCTTCTTCATCACCAACCGTCTCCGATTTTCTCTCACTATATTTGTTCCAACAATCCCTTTCCTCTGTCACCTTTTTCATAGATTCAAAAACCTTACCCAACTTCCACGGTCACTTCTCTGCCTTATCTCTCGTCGTCCGTTGAACATCACATCACTCAATCTCTCCCACCATTACAACTTTGACCTCTCTCACTTGTTCCAATTTACATTCTTTTGATAGCACTTACTTGTTCCTCATTGCGGATTGTTTTCCTTTACTCCAAGAACTTGACCTCAGTGACCCCAAATCATCAACCCTTCGTAGCTTTAACAGAAGTAGCTTCCTCGATGGTCGTTGTCTCAATGCTACTTTCAAGGCCATCATTGAGAAAGATAACAGTTCCATCTCATTTTCGTTTTAGTGAAAGTGAGAGGAAACTCTTCTTGCGTCAAGGATGCGTTGTTTGTTGAAGTCTAAACTTTGGAATGTAAGATGTCTTTGTTTTGATATTTACTTCCATGAGATTTCTTTTTTTTAATGTCAACTTATATATGTGTATTTGCTTATCAATCTGTGCATGATAATAGCCTAAGAGTGTGTTTGAATGAGAGGATGTTTTGAGGTAATGTAGTTTTTTGAGGGAACTCAAATCTTTCTAGGTGAACTCCATTGTTTGCATGATTAATTTTGAGAATTATCAAACTGATGGAAATTTATTAAGTATTTTGTCCAAGTTGAATTTAGAGAATTTCAAAGGACACCTCAAATTTAGTGTTACCCTTGTTTTCATAAGGCAATCCTTCACCTGACACACACTATCTATACCTAAGAATGTGAATCACAACGTTCAATGGTCATCACCGGAACATTTAAAAATTGGCTAACCACACTAACAAAACAAGTAGTATCTACCAGGGTCTTTCAATGGCTCCCCCTGACCTGATAGTTGCTTGACGTTAGGATCCGTAGGAGTGTCACTAGGTCGGCAATCAAGCAAACCAATTTCCTCAAGAATGTCAGGAGCATATTTTTTATGAGTAATAGCCACACTTGTCTTAGACTAATCAAACAAATCAAGCAACCTGCAAAAAATATTTGTGGCCCCAAATCTTTAGTCTGAAAGTGTAGAGACAAATGTTGTTTTAGCTTTAGGATGCTATTTAATAAACACTGACCTAGGAGGTTGTACAATTAATTGATTATAGAAAGATTTTCTTTATTCTAACAAACTTCAACCTTGAGAACAAGGTTGTTTGTAACGAGGGGTGGTAATGTTATGATTCAAGATTTCAAAGTGAACAAATAACCAATTCTGAAGCAGCAGGCCATCTGGCAGCAGAGTCAGGACAAAAGGCTCATCATCCGGATGTTTAGGAATTAAGGTGGGAAGTTTGTTTGTTGAATATCCCTCTGTACTTCTCTCTCTGACATAACCTTCTCTTCCTTCCTATATGTGTATATGTTCTTCACTTGTCTGAAATGGATTTTTTTTTCTTCTTCCAGATATGGCATTATTCCTATACTGGCTTCATAACTTTGTGCTTCAAATAGCCTGATTCATTCATTTGTGTCTTACTTACATTTTTTCCTTGACCATCCTTTTAGATTATTATTATTATTATTATGTGATAGCATAACATTGGCCAGAGCGATTTTGTGGATAATAATGAACTTTCTTTTTCCTCGTACAGGGAATGGTGCCGGACGCTTTAGTCATTTGAAGTTAGACGTGGAGCATATTGAAGAAGCAATGCAGAATATGTTGATTTGTTTAAGAGATGGTGGTCTTTTCTGATCATTAACATTATGCTTATCATGCTTCACGCTCACGGGATAGTGGGGAAGTTGAAATAATGCTTAAACAAAACCAGAAAAATGAATCATATGGTCAAATATAAGTTATTTATATTGGCACTAGATACATGAAATGATTTTATGCTATGTGGGTGTGTTCCTTGATAAAGAATATTATTTGTATAATTGTATTGTAGTAGGCTGTCTGCCATAAACTCACCTTGGTGACTGTAATTTTCTATCTCTACTAATGAAACATGGTTTGTTTTAAGAGTGGTGCTATTTAGTGCAACAGATTTTTCACGGAAAACTCAGGAACAACTAATGTAATGGATTTGGCCAATAAAATTGGGTGTTTTGCTAAAATCACAGTTCCATTGCTAAATTTACCGGATAGCATGTTGCATTCGAAAAGAAAAAAAAGATTACATATACGGTATACCCATTACCCACATCACATGGTGTAAAGTAGTCATCTTTACAACAGAACTTCCTATTCCACCACTCAACACTTCTGCTCTATACTACTCCGTCATTAATTAATTCTGATGATTCCAGAAAAATGAAAATGTAAAAACTCTGCAAAACCAATTTCTACGTTTAACAAAAACTTCTTATCCTGGTAATTCTTTCTGGGTGTATTTGATTCAAAAAACTAAGGCTCAATCCAATGTCTTATCTTATTGTTTTGGGGATATTTGCAATGCAGCGTAACTAGTTTTTTTCAAATTGATAAAGTTTTCAAATGTCACATCCTAATATACTGCTCTCAACAATTAAAATTAGTGAATTTTATAATAAGAGGTAGTAACATGACTTATTGACTTGCTAGTTGTTTATACCATTAGAAACCTTTTATTTGTTTGAAACTCATATACCTCTCTCCTTATAATAGGCATCGTATTAGGATGTAAAAACTGCAATTGCAACTTTGTTCTTCCAATCAAAACTGTTTATCAAATTTTATGAAGAGGAGAGTGGTAATTGTTATTTTTGTTTGTTTGTTTGTGTTTGTCAATTAATCCTTCATAAAATATCAGATCAGGAAGCTCCATAAATTATACTACTTGGTGCTTAGCCATTGGTGCTGATGGGGATATTGTAACATGATATGGTCTACAAATTCATCAAGATCAATTCAAGAGCCACTTGCAAAGCTGTTAGATTCTGGAAACTTGGTCATGATTCTTCTAATCACACATGGCAAAGCTTTCATTGATTATCCAACAGACACAATGTTACCTGGGTAGGGATAAAACCTCAGGTCTTAAATTTGATCATATAGAGTTTCCGGAGTTGGTGATTCGTCAAGGAAAGAAAATCACATTCAGAAGTCGGATTTGGAATGGCGTCGGTTTTAATTCCGATGATTGGACATCTTTTACAGGAATTACAGCCTTTAGGCCACAACTTTCAGTAACCAAGAATGAGGTAGTGTATTGGGATGAGGTAGTGTCCCTGGAGATAGATATGTCAAGGTTTACGATGAGGGATGATGGACTGTTGGAAAGGTATATATGGGACACCAATATTGTTTAGTGGACTAAATTGTATGAGGCAAGAAAAGATTTATACGATAATTATGTAGCATGTGGGGTAAATAGTGTTTGTAATATTGATGATGTGCCTGTTTATTATGATTGTTTGAAAGGCTTCAAACCTCGATCACAAGACGAATAGGATTCGTTTAGTCGCTCTTGTGGGTGTATCAGGTAAAACACCTTTGAACTGCACACAAGCTGACAGGTTTCAGAAATTAAGCAGGCTGAAATCGTCTGTATTGTTGCAGTTCTGGATAAATAGTACCAAGAATTTTGAAGAATGTGACACGGAGAGCTTGAAATATTGTTCTTGCACTCAATGCACTGCATATGCAAACTTTTTCATAAATGAAGGGCCTGATGGCTGCTTGATTTGGTTTGGGAACTTGGTTGACATTAGGTTGTTTATAAGTGAAAATAGTTTACAACTTGATCTTTATGTAAGGTTAGCATGCACTTAAATATGACATGTTTTGTGACCTTAAATTCTGGTAAGACCATCATCACTGTCCAATGACTCAGAAAGAGACCTCAAAGGGAGCACAAATTTTAGCTTGCGAGTGTTTTGGGAGGGTGCACTTATGGAAATGAAAGAATGTTAGTCTATGAATACATGCCTAATGGTAGTTTGAACCACTTCATTTTTGGTAAGACCACAAATACAAAACTTGTAACACTGAGCTTTTTCATCATTCATATAACATGTATTGTAATGGCTAAGTGAGCTATCACTGTCCTTCTTTAGATCCTGTACAAGGGAAATTTTTACAGTGGAGAAAACAATATGATATTATTACGGGAGTTGCTTGAGGACTACTTTATCTTCATCAAGATTCAAAGCTAACAATCATTCATAGGGATCTGAATACTAGTAATATTCTACTTGACAGTGAATTGAATCCCAAGATTTCTGATTTTGGTGTGTCACATATCTTGGAAGGAGATAGTTCAGCTGTAACAACGAATAAAATTGTCGGAACAATGTAAGTTACATGACTTGATGGGCCATTGTGATTTATTTAAGATACTATAAAATTTTATAGTATGATGGATCGTTTAACGGTAATCTTGTTGTTTGTTGATAATGTACAGTGGTTATATGTCTCCTGAATATGCGGTAAATGGACTACTTTCCCTCAAGTCAGATGTATTTAGTTTTGGAGTTGTAGTATTAGAGATATTGAGTGGCATCAGAAATAATCACTTCAAGAATCAAGATCATCCCCATAACCTTTTGGGACAGGTAACCATAACCATCTCACATGCAACGCAATGTAACATTAACTTTACATTAGAAACAAATTCATGGTTTAACCATCTTTTTTAGTTTTTACTATTTTTAACCTTTTTTAAACTACATAGGCATGTATATTATGGAAAGAGGGAAGAGCATTGGAATTCATGGATGCCAATTTAGACCTTACTAGCATCCCATCTGAATTACTAAGGTGCCTACAAGTTGGCCTTCTGTGTGTTCAAAAGCCCCCTGAAGACAGACCAGATATGTCTTCTGTGGTCTCACACTAGTTTATGATATGTTCTCACATCATTTATTAAGTTCATTTCAACACTTGTTAAAAATTCATTAAATAAGGTATCAATATAAGATTGGATGTGTACAAAATGAATGTTAACCGTATCAAAATTTGCAACTGCCACCAAGCCCTTTACAGAAACATTTTTCCATGTTTCTGGGACTATACAAATATGTTGGATGATGTTACGCTTCTTTCCCTACCTATAATCTAGCAATGTGATTGTGACTTGGTTCACACTCCATCCTTCATCTTTGCTTTCTTAAAGAGGAATCAGTCTCCTAAGGATCCTTTGACCTTGCAAGGGAAAACCCTGGACTTCTAGGTTCTGGCATTAGTGCAGTTTCACTGCCCAACATCAAGAATACTGAAGTTATTGTTGGTCGTCTATCTTCAGATGGTGTATATGAATCACTAATTGATGAGTCACTCTCACAATAATTCAACATGTATGAATCACTAACTGAGTTCCAATGCATTGCCTTCTCTCCATTGTCCCCATGCTTACAACAACAAAACATTATTAATTCTTTCTTGGTACTTAATTCTTAGTAGAAGAATACACTATAGTACGATAATTGAAGAATCACTCTCACTTACATTCCTTATAAGATTCATATCATCGTTTGCGTAGTAGAATCCTCTATTTTTCTCTCCACTTATGATCTCTAGCACAATGACTCTAAAGCTAAAAGCATCTGATTTGACTGAAAAGTTTCCATCCACAGCATATTCAGGAGACATATAGCCAATGTACATTATAAAAAACATACAAAATGACAAGCTATCTTATATATGGTATTTTATTAAAGAGTACTAAAATAATGCAACATTATGGTTCTGACTATGTTCCAACAACTCTCAATGTATTTGCTTCTGTTTGATCTTTGTCAAATATTCTAGCTATCCCAAAGTTTGATACTTTTGGATTCATTTCGCTGTCAAGTAGAATGTTGCCTGCCTTGAGATCCATGTGGATATTCCTGAGTCTTGAATCAGTCCTCCTGCTATTCCACATATAATGTCAAATCGCTTTTTCCAATCCAGTAAGGGTTTTCTAGCTTTGTCTGAAACATTATTGTTTATTTATAAGTATTTGAGTAGAAGAACATGAATAAGAGCGAGAATAAGCAAGAAAATAACATGTCTACATTTATGCAAAAAGAAAAAGGATTATTGGCCTATCCTGTCAAAAGAAAATAACATATTTGAACTTATCTACTGTCAAAAGCTCTTGCGAGTTGTAACAATGTTTGTGAGAACTTATGAAAATAGCCTATACTTATTCATAAACTGTAATCAACATATTTTCATAAGCTCTCCATGATACCTTATGAAAACAGCTTATATACTAAAAGAAAAAAATAAAAGAGCTTAATCATATGCGCTTCTGCTATAAGCTGCAAAATAAATTGTTTTGCAAACAAGGCTTTATGATACAAAATGTTAAAACAACTTGCTGAATAACTGCAAAATAAATTGTTTATGCAAACAAGAAAATGTTAAAACAACTTGTTGAATAAAATGGAATCAAGGCTTTACGCCACACATGAAAAATGCAATCTAAAAAAAAAAAGTTTATATAGTGAATCAATTGCATATGTTAAGTTTCACCACAAATTCACTTGCCTTTCCATTCATCAGCTGATCAATATATATACACATACAATCTCAATGAAGCTGACTGTTACAAAGCTAACAGAATTTACAATCTCGGTGAACCTGACTGTTACAAAGCTAACAGAATTACAGCCACTACGTATACCTATAATTACTGTATTAATTTAGGTAAAAAATAACAGTCACTAGAAATAAGCTTCTGCTAACTCCTAAATACACAGTAATAAAGTTTCATCAATAACTTTTATCTCAATAGCATGGTGTAGACAGAAGTGATTATTTATTATGTTCTCTTTTTTTTTCAATTGTTTAATTCTTGAACGTGAATTCTTATTGAAAACACAGCTGTGTTGATGTAATCCATGCACTTGCAATGGTCGACCCCTCTTTGTTAAACCTTTAAAACAATGGGTTAAAATCGCTAAAAAAAACGAATGGCACGGATAGCACAATGATATTTGGAGAGCAAAAAATGTATTTAAACAAAAAAATTATGGTATGACTGCATATACATTAGTAGTAATCTCATAGTATTACTAATGCCGTTCTCTGAAACCGTGTAACAGAACTTTAAAAAAAACTGAAATCCAAAAGCTTACAACATCTAATGATAGTCTTCAGGTCAGTATTTCTCCCAAATCTCCACAGGCAATGTCTGTGTTGTCATTCCTTCTAAGCACTTTATGTTTTGTAAATTATTGCAATTTCAACCATTTTATCATATATGTTCACCTGTATCGAAACTTAGCATTTCTCCGTAAAAACAAATGTTCCAATCCACGTAATATTGGATCATTTGTTGCTCAAGTGGGCACATAGTGCCCTCAATGCACTCTTTATACGGTAATAACCTATAGAAAGTTCATCATTAACTCATAAATTTAGATCATAGGAAAAATTATTTTAAGTGATGAAATGTGTATTTAATTATATAAAAAATAAACGGATTATGGTATAACCCTTGGATTCAACCCGCATAACCCACATTCGAAACAATTCAACCCATATGGATCAAAATATATATGAACCAAAAAATTTGGTCTTAAGCCCGTGCAGGATGCAGGTTAAATGAGTCAAGCTCGTGCGGGACGTAAAAAGGTTCTTTATTTTACATATGTGTGCAAAAAAAGAAAAAAGAAAGGAAATTTTTTTAATTTAAGTTTTTTTAAGAAGCCAAATAAAAAATATTAAAAAAACAAAGTGGATACCAAGTTAAGCACAAATTTGCCTAAGAAGGAATCAAAGTAACATTCTAATAATACGACGAAATCATAAAATAAAAAATCGAAAGTCGACAAACAACATTACATGGTGGAATAACCAATAAAGACAGGTAGATTATTCCACCAAGTATAGAAATCGTAGAAAGGGTTATGCTTATATACACATTAATAAGCCACCACCATGAATGAATTTTCACCCTTTCTACCATATAATCGGAAATAATTAAAGTTATTGATGTTACTTGTCTATTTTCAAAGTGATAGCTAACATGATTTACAATTTGTCTGTAAAATAATAAAATGTCACAAAAAAATTTGCGATTTTTTTTTTTTTTTAAATTTCTATTTGATAGATAATAGATAAATAAATCTAACAACGGTTATATTTACAATCAATTTGTAATTCTAACATATATAATATTCATTCTCACATGACATGCATGACTCAGAGTCATACTTAATATATATATATATGAAAAATGAGGAAGATATGTATTAGTCAGAAGATGTATTGGTGGTTTGTGCATGTATTTGGTGTTGCTGTTTGTGATTGAAATGTATGACATCAAAGTCATGTTCAATTCAGGAGAATGAGAGAAATAAATTTTATGTGATTTATCTAATATTGAAAATTGATTTTTAATTTAAGATTAATGATATATTAATTGTGTTTTTATCTTTTCTTTACTTGATTCAAACAAGTTATGAATCAGTTCACAACAAAAAATGTAACGGCTGGTTTCTTAGCGGAACTTACGTTGTTTATATTTAGTTGTTTATTGGGACTGAGGTTTGGTCTGTGTTAAGAAAAAAAATAGTTTGTGGTGTTATCATATATTGTTTATTGTGACGTTTCTTAGATTTAGTTGTTTATTGTTTTATTTGAAATAGTTTAGTTGTTTACTGTGCAGTTTATTGTGAGGTTTTTTAATCATAGTATTTTTTTTCTTTCTTTCAAGCTCCCGCCACTATACACATATAAAACAATTCTCATAATATGATTAAGGAAGACACTAGTATTTTAGTTGGTTCAAGGCACCAAAAATCTTAGAGCCAAGTCCGACTCTACATAATGATAAATTTGTTTGTTGTGGATTAACTCTTCAACAAAGACATAATGGTATGAGCGCACCATTTTTTAAAACTAGTATACCTTCCCATTGTGAAATCACAGACAATATTACATAATGCCCTTGGTGCCTACTCGATACAACAGACATTGAAAATGTGTAAACAAGCAACACACATACTGTACAAGCCAAATATTCATATTTGAAAACGACATCAACATCTTAAGTTAATTCAGTGATCGGCATTAACAATTTTACAAGTACATATCAAGAAAGGATATACTTTCAATCATATTAAAGTTACATACTAACCTAAGGTGCATATAGCATTATAAGGTACATATACTTACAATCAAAATTTTCAAGTTGCGGCAAATTTTGTAGATCTCTCTATGTATTGTAATAGTAGTCTATGTAAAGGATGAGCTAAAAATTTGATTTATGGATCGAGGTTTCTGCTATTTTAGTTTCTTAAATTTTTTGGGCTTTAAAATTCATAATTAATTCGTCTTTCATTTAAAAACTCTAAAAAAAATTCCGTGCTAGAGGTTTTTATGATGTTCTAAACATGTCTGTAAAATAGGAGAACTAAATTGAACCTATGAATGTATGCTTACTCTAAACAATATTGCGATTTTGTATGTTTTGGTCAAAAATTCAAAATAAATCAAGGTGTCGTATATGAAACTTTTCAGATATCCTTTCTATATATTGTATAGAGGCTCTGGAAAAAAAATCAGCTCAAAATTCAACTTCTAAGTCGAAGTTTCCATCATTTTGTTTTTTGTGTTTTTAGCGCTTTAAGTATTTATAATTAACTTGTCTCTTTTCATAAAGTTATTATGTTTAGTGGATGGTCTTATTTTAACATCCTAAACATAGTTGCAAAATATCATGAAAAATTTCTATCTTTGGGTCATCTTTTCTAGACTTTATGTCTATATGAAGAAGAAGAAAAAAATATCTATTTTTCTTCATTTCAACCCAACAATTAATCTTAGCAAAAAATAATAATATTTTATGCAAGAAAAAAAAAACTAAGGCAAAAATATATATGTCTCGTCATCCTTCAAAAAAAATATATATGTTACGTCATAAAAAATACACATTGCAAGATTCTTTACCATGTATGACTGGACCGTAGTAGGGCCAAAATATGAAGAATTTAAAATTACAAAAGTAGAATATGTTTTTTTTATTTTACACGAGTTATTTTTAGATTTCGTGTATATTTCAAGGATTGTTTAAACAATTAACCTTAAATAAATTGACAACAAATTTTGCTAATTTATTTTATCTCCTAAAGGACTACATTGTCTACACATACTAAAATAGACACATACGAAAAAGAGAAAAACGTGGTGACTTGGATTCTAACTCGAAATTCCACATAAAATATCATCTTAGCCAAACCACTGACTAAGATGTTACAACAAGGACAAGATATACTTAAGTAATATCATATGATAGTTCGAGAATAAAAAATATGGTTTTTTGTTTCTAGATTCTCGTACTAATTTTACCAGCACAATATTTTTATTTGAAACAAATATGATATACTTTTTTTTTTGAACAAACTAAAATGGGATATATTAACAACAATGATTCACCCCGCACAAGGTGTGCAAAGGGCAAACCACGGTTTTTTTTTATGATAGTTTAAGGATATTAAATTTAGAATGCTTTCATTTTATTTTATTTGATACATACACTAAACAAATATAAAGATGTGTAAGGAGAATTTAATCGCTAATTGAAAAGACATGACATCATTACTTAGAAACTTACATATTCAACCATTAAACAAAGTAATGTTTTTTTGTTCAACACACAAAGTAATGTTTAGCCGCACTTAGAATTTAATGAAAAGAGGTAAGATTATCCCCTCAAATTACAAAAACAAAAAAACAGGTAAGATTAATACAATTAACTAATGCAATTCATGCGTCACAAACATGTGAACGTAAGGATCTTATCCAGAGAAGTGCATGCACTTGGGACGTAAAATTGATTTTACAACGTGTAGAATTGATTTTGACATGATTAGTTGTTTTTGAGTAGAAATTGATTTTAACTTAAAGTAGGTGGTGGGATTGGTCCTCTTGAATTAATCGGTCTTTAGATCCGATACCGAGTTTTCAAAAAAAAAATTTAAAGTTAAAATTTAATTGATTTTTAGACTTAAAAGTATTGTAAACAACTCACTTTTGTTTAAATTTATCCAAAGATAAATTATTACATTCTATTCATTTTTAGTCGATTAAATTTACAGTATCATTTCAATCAAAATAAAATTTTTTCATCATTATTTTAAAAGAAAAATGGTAAAATTGATTCATTCGTCACAAGATTAATGCAATTCATACGTCACAAACATATCAATATGAGGCTCTTATCTATAGTAGTGTATGCACTTAGGAGGTACAATTGATTGTAGATGTGTAAGACTGAGTTTTGACATATTTAGTTGTTCTTAAGTAGAATTTGTTTCTAACTTAAAAAGTAAAATTTAGAGCTTTTGATTTTAATTGATTTTTGGACATAAAATTAGTGTTCAAACTCACTTTTGTTTAAATTTATCCAAACATAAATTATTCCACTCAACTCATATTTAATCAATTTTTTTTATAAAATCATTTCAATCAAAATCAAATTTTTCCATTGCATAACAAAATCACATACGAAAGAAAATAACATCCGTATATATCCATAAGCATAAACCTTTTTCGAACTTTCTCTGATTTTTTTGATTCCAACTCAACTAAATATAAATAAATTTGTCAAAAGAATAGTAAGAAGGAAGAATATTAAAGATATTGAAGTAAAAATATAGGTGTTAATCTAATTGATTATTTGACAATGGTACATGGTAGCGTTGGATGAGCACCCACATCCCATCCCATGCCCTGCTAGTGCTAAGCCTGACATTTGTTCTTCACCTCAGCAATGGACGGTGCATACAACAAATCTAACGGTTTACAGAGTAATTATCCTTTCTTGACTTCAAAACGTGTTCAACCATAACGGTTAATACCGTTAAACTTCCTTATCCTTTTACTCCCAAATCTCTCCTAATCAATATTAATAAATATTTCTTCAAAAAAAAAAATCTTCAATTACCAAATCAATGACTTTACAGCACATAATTATCTATTTAATAATCAAACACTTTAGTGAAAGTTCTTGCTTGCTATAATATTCTGGATATGACAATGAATTTATGATGTATACATAAAGTTTTTTTATCTGAACGACAACGTTACTAACTACCATTAATTTACCAGCCAGATAATAGAGTTAAGTAACAAAATGCATGGGGTCTACAGTAGACTTTATTATCCATATACTTCCAGATTTGACTATTAACTTCATGAATTTTGACTTCTTATCTTTATCCTTTGTGTATGTATGGGTGTGTGGTCGAATAATATAACTTATTTGTGGACGTTCAATAATTCCTACATCTGTTTCATTTTGTGAATTATAGAATTGAAAAGAAAAAAAATACAAACATAGAACTGGCACTCTTGTATATAGTTATATCATAACCTAATGGTGTGAATTAAAGTTAATTAGATTAGAACTTAGAAAAGTCAAGCATTCAAAGGATATACGATTAATTGAAAGTGAGATGGTTGATTGCCGACACATAACGGTTGGAATTTCACCTATTTTCCACCAAATACTTGTAATATTTCTTTGTCTAATTTAAAGAAAAATTTGTATCACTCCGATCACAAATATAAACAACAAAAAAAGTTAAATAAAATTGACATAATGGTTAAAAATTTGAACTAAAATAGATTGTTGACGCACAGGGTTACTGTTACGGGATTGACATACGAATAATAAAATGCAATATATAATTGGTAACGGTGAAAAAAGAACAGGTGATAATCCATAGTAGACAAAATAAAACAATCCAAAAACCATTACTTAAGTTATATACTTCGAAAAACATGCTTTTTTAGGTGTCTATCTGATAAAACAACTCCTGCTTCGAAAAACATACTTTAGTTTTTGCGACAAAACTAAATAGAAAGACTGCCAAAATTGGTGTAAACATCTCAAACTAAAAACAAAAAATGCAAAAAGGATATTCCGATTCTCAAAAAAATATGCAGAATACCAGTTAAGCACTGGTATGAGAGGAAGGTTGTAAGGTCACGTCCTTCCATTTGCAAAAATCAAAATATATGATTCTTCTGATGTCTGTGTAATTTACCACGGTTTATGGTTTTTTTATAGAGAAACACGGTTTAGGGTTTTCTATATATATATATATATATAGCCGGGTTTGCATGGAAATTAGGGTAGCCGAGTTTGCATGGAAATTAGGGTAGCCGAGTTTGCATGAAAATTAGGGTATTCTGTTTGTAAACGTATTAAATAAGTGTACAACAACTTGTCAAAAAAAAAGTCTACAGAAACAATAGATATATACAAACGATGACACAACAGGATAGGAATGAAAAGCTTATCAATGAGAAGAAAAATTAGGGATTGCTGCATTTTAGAGGGAATTTGTTAGGTTAAATTGGTGCGCTGCATTTTAGATGAAATTTGTTAGGTTAAATTGTTGTTAACCTAATGCAGCATTTTAGAGGGAAATTATTAGGTTAAGTTGCTGCAGACCTAATAAAATTAATAAATAAGGATTTTTTATGAAAATTGTTAGGTTAAATTGCTGCTAACCTAATGCAGCATTTTAGAGGGAAATATTAGGTTAAATTGCTGAAGACCTAATAAAATTAATAAATAAGGATTAGGGTAGCCAAGTTTGCATGGAAATTAGGGTATTCTGTTTGTAAACGTATTAAATAAGTGTAGAAAATATTGTCAAAAAAAAAGGCAATAGGATAGGAATGAAATTGGTGCAATACATTTTTTTAGTATTAAATAAGTGTACAAAATATTTCCTTCAAAAAAAAAAAGTGTACAAAATTTTGTAAAAAAAAGCATAAAATTGGTGCGATGCATTTTTTTAGTATTAAATAAGTGTACAAAATATTTCCTTAAAAAAAAGTGTACAAAATATTGTAAAAAAAAAAAAGGCATGAAATTGATTCAAAAAAAAAGG
>Ga0228711_1004546_pt1 | contig 21310 bp, 24 predicted proteins | sample MedpolnodulmetaG_2_FD_177996 | JGI IMG/M metagenome (GOLD analysis project Ga0228711, IMG submission 177996) | Root nodule microbial communities from Medicago polymorpha collected in Santa Monica, California, United States - brown nodules | ecosystem: Host-associated > Plants > Roots > Nodule... | reverse complement strand
GCGCATCATCGATTCAGGTTTCGAGCGCTGCAAGACATATGTGGCCCGGGAGGTTTCGCTTTCGCCTAAGCAGAATTCCGGCGAGACAGACCCAGGAAAATGAAGGAAAAACGACGTTCAATGAGGGTGCTGTTCGCCACATACGTTTGAACTTGGCAATGTTGAAAACACTGCCTTTTCCAGCGCCGTCGCCACGTTCATTTGAGCACGTCGCCTCATACCCCTGAGCAAAATGGTGTCCGTCGCCACATACGTTTGAACAGAAATACGAACAGTCGAATTCCACAACTTTAGTGTGTAATGGTGCATCTGGCCATGTAAGATCATCAGCAGTTTACGAGTTTTAGCTGTTGCCTCTCACCTTATCGGGTACCGGCCATCTAGGGACAGCATCCACCATGTCAGAGACGAAATCGCGAAAGTTCTGTGTTTTTTGCGGGAAGACGCCCAACTCCAAGACCAGGGAGCACGTGGTCCCATACTGGCTGCTTGAGATGACGGGTGATCCGAAGCGAGTCGTAACTTTGGGCCTCGATTACACAAAGGGAAAAGCTCCGATATCTTATGCTTGGCAAGCTTTTGTCGCTCCGGCCTGTGATGACTGTAACAACACATTCTCGAAGCTAGAGGCTCGGATTAAACCGACCATCGAGGCCTTGGAGCGGCGCGAGGCTCTAACTGTGAGCCAATATGACGAGTTGCTCGATTGGCTGGATAAAGTCCGCATCGGGGTCTGGCTGCTCAGAGGAATGATCGAGAAAAACGCAATTGCAGTTGATCCGAATTTTCATATCGCGTCTCGAATGGGCCGTAAGGATCGGATGCTTGCGGTTTATGTGTTCGATAGCCAGTTGCCAGGCATCAACCTTTTCGGAAACGACAGCATGATCTCAGCATCTATGCCCAGTTGTTTCGGACTGAGGATAAACGGTCTGCTACTGTTTAACATCTCTTCAGATTTCTTTTGTTCAAAGGGCTGCGGCCTTCCACATCCAGCAGAGATGTCTCTCCTTCACGGTGGCGATAATCATGGAATGATGTCGTTGAAGGGTCATGGATACGCGTTCGACGTAAGTCACCCAGTCACGAACTTGGCACTCCCGAAGCCGGTGGTGTGGCTCTATCAGCCGATCAAATCCCTGACTTCAAAGGCGGAATTTCAGGGCGGCTATTATGGCCACACGAACATGTTCGACACGCGCCTTGTGTCTAGGACGCTTGGAGGCGAAGGAGCTAAGGGGGCAATTTTTCGGCAGTGGGCTGATGGCGTCGAGGTTCTGAATAACCCTATGTCGATTATTGAGTTTGATGAAGTGGTGGGAGATGACTGCAAAACGGCTGGTGAGATAGCTGCTTCCGTTTACGACGCCCAAGTCGATCTATTCGAAAGCATCCCAGTGGAATGGGTGGCTCCATCGAAATCGAAAGAATTCCACAACCAGTTGCGAGCAATGAAGGTTGAGAGCAATCGCGCGTTCGCGAAGATTTACCGTGAACGCGGAAGTGAGGTTCCCAGCCAATGATGGACGAAATCTATTTTTTCGATTTGCCGGTTTATCGCCTCTCTCCTCAAAAATATGACCTTGAGCGGGAGAGTGCGATTGCGACTGAGCGCACTCATTACGCAATCTGCGAAATGTTCGATAGATGATGCGATGGATCAAACTATAAGGAGGCAGCGGTATAACAGATATGGCGATTGGCACTTCAACGAAGTCGTCGCTTACATCAGACTACACTTTTGTGGTTCGCAGCTTCGGGCGACCTATCACACCGCCGAAAAAAAGCGCAACCCGATCAGCCGCCATAAGGTTTTTACGGTGCGTAGTAAGTATATGGCTTACAAACTAAATCTGGGTTCGCCAAGTAAAGCCACGAACTCAAAGATTTGGGAAACAATTCAAGAGTTTGTACAAGCTTGTCGGCAGCTCATCCGAAATCGTTTCATTGATGACAGTGCATTGAACCGCATAGGCCCTTACGTGGATTGGCTCGCGGTCTGGCAGAAAAATTGAAATGGAATGAAAACGCGACTCGGAGCCGCTACCGAATCGACCTTCATGCGCGTAACATCCATGGGATGAAAACGCAGGCCGCAGGATCATTGAATCGAACCAGGCGTGGGCCGACTTACGTCCGTCCCGAACATATCCGCACGGCAACTCTTCAAGCGGTACTGCATCAGTTCGGTCGAACAGCGAACGACCTCGGACAAACGGACCTTCTACGTACATACGGAGAGCGGGATACGTTCATATACTACGCCGGGAACCTGAATCTGCTTTCCCGGCCGACCGTCTCAATTGTCGGAACACGACAAATCAGCGCCGAGGGTACAAGACGCGCTAAAAAGCTGGCCATTCAACTCGGTGAAGCCGGGGTCTTGGTGATGAGTGGATTGGCCAAAGGCGTGGACACGGTAGCGCACACCAACGCGATTGCTTCAGGAGGGTCGACAGCCGCAGTGATCGGGACGCCGCTGGATAAGGCGTATCCATCCGAGAATGCAGAACTGCAGGTCGACATCTATAGCCACCATCTTCTGATTTCTCCCTTCAATGTGGGCGAACAGGTTTACAAGTCGAATTTTCCTGCCCGTAACAAAGTGATGGCAGTCCTCAGCGACGCGACTGTGATCGTCGAAGCCTCGGACACTTCCGGCACACTGCATCAAGCGGCAGAGTGCCAGCGTAACAACCGGTGGCTCTTCATAATGAAATCAGTGGTGGATGATCCAACCCTCACATGGCCTGCGAAATTCCTTAAACACCCCAAAACCAGAGTGCTGACGGACACCAACGAAATCCTTGAGGCAATAGGCAGATTACCCAGATTTTCGTGACCTGCTTCATACCTTACAGCGCCGAAAAGCGGCCGGACAAAAATCAGGTTGAGTGGGACGCGATCCACATGAAGAAGGTTGTGAAAGGAGAGCCCCTGAAGGGCCGGTTTATGTTTCCGATCAACGGCCTATCGACTAGGATAGATGGAAATAACGTTATTCAGTTCCATCGCGAGATTAATCAGCTCTTTGGAACTCGCATATCTGTCAATCATCCCTATCCAGTGCGGATTGTCCCCGTTCCAAATGGGGACGGTGTAGTGGGTCAGAACAATAGCTTTCGCACCCTTCAGATCGCGAGCGCGGTTGCTGCGAAAGGATTTCCCGGTTCAGAGGCAACAGACATGCTGCGCTGGCACGAGGAAATGGGGAAAGCTCATTTAAATCAGAGAGCACGTATGGTCGACAATCACGTCAACGCGCTGCGCGTGACATGTGGATGCGATAAGCCAATTGTTTTGTTTGACGATTTTGTCACTACCGGGTCTCAATTGGCTGCTTCGAAGATCAAACTCACCGAAGCAGGATACAACGTGGTCGGCATTTACTCGATCTTTGATGTCGTTGAAAACGGTGTTCGACCGGATGCACCAGGGTGGCGGGTCGTTGAGCGGAACCCGCAGAGGATCGCTGATCTTTTCGCCCAATTCCCGCTGGTGGCACCTCCAGCCCCTATCGCCTGATAACACGGAGCCCTTTGAAACCGGGTTTACCGTTCTTTCCGCCGATGACTTCGATCTCACCAGCAAGGATTTTTACTGCGACATCCCCCATGCGCATCTCCGAATTCCTTGCGTAGGTGAAGAACGAAACGGCTTTTGCGTGCTCGATGTGCACGGCTCCTCCGATTTGGCTGAGCAAATGTTCAATATCGACTGCCAGGAAACGATGGCCCACCGGTCCGTCTCCGATAACATTGCTGAACGACCTGAGAAATCCGGCATCGACGAGAGGTTGAATGTCCTGTGAAGCCATGCCCAACGCCGTAGCAGCCTCGACACGGGTCATCATCAGCCGCACGTGATGTTCGATGGTGTCAGCCTCTACAGGATCGAACTTGACTGGGGCACGGTACCATTCCCGTTCTGGCAGAAGCCCAAGAGCGTCCGCCACGGCAGGGAGACCCTTTCTGTTGACCCCAATCCTGGCAGCCAACTCCGTCAACCCGATCTCTTCCTTCAAGAAATCACCAGACTGGATCGGGTCCACGGCTCCGCGAGCTTCCAGCGCGAGAGCCTTGCGAATTGCGGTCCTTATGACCCCGGCGATCTTTCTGTCCTCCAGGGCATTTTGCTGAATCCGGCCCCATTCAAAGACAATGGTCCATCCACGTGTCTTCATGGCATCTGGAACTCGCGCACGAATCCAGGCTCGCAGCGATTCTACCAGATGAGGGCCGTCACGGCTCAAAGCTTGGAAACCAACTTCCGTCGCATCTGACGGCATTTCGGGAAGCTCAGCCGACCAAGGATTGCAGAGCAACCTCCCGATGATATCGCAGACCTCGATGACTGTACCGGCGTCGCAGGTATCAATAAGAGGCGCAGACAGCCTGTCGGCAAAGCCCAGGCGACCAAGGATGTAGCTTTCCAATGTTGCGTCCGAATGTTGAACAGCCATCGGGCGACCGAGAACTTCTCCCTCGGGTGAGATATCGAAGTTTGGCCACCACCAATGCAATGTTCTGCCGTCGGCGCACGCATCGACCAGGGCCGTCCCGTGGAAAGGACACTGCCTGATCGCCTGAATATCCCACCAAACCCGATGAAAAGGCTGCTCGTGAATGCAACCAGGACACCACCGACGCCTGGTGTAGGAGAAATCGCTGTAACGAAATACCTCATCGCACAGCATCACTTTTGCGCCATGCCGCTTCGGTGTCGCACGACGTAACCTGGTCACACGGTCCGCAGGCAGCGGAAGCTTTTCGATAACATCCAACAGGTTTTCAGGGCTAATGTTGCGAGCCCGCACATCGATCCAATCGCTGTACGTGGTCACGCTCGTATGCCCTTCTGCTGCGACCAACCGCGCGTAATATCCGTGACTAGGTTCCGTCACCTGATTGATGACATCCCACCTGCTGAACGGCGCGGTGCGCAAATCGAAGGCAATCGTCATCAGGCTTAGACCTCCGTAAACGGCTGGAAGGTCTTTCCACTCGGCAATCGATCCTCGGCGGCAGAACGGAGATGATGCGGCATGATGCACGCAGCATCATCGTTGATAGCCTCGTATCCCGCCGCGATGATGATGTTCATCGCCAATCCCAAAGACCCATCGGTCATCTCCAGAAGGTCGGGCAAATAGCGTTTAGCGGCAAGGTCGGACAGTTGCCGGAATGGCAGACGCTGATCCACACCATGCAGAAAGATGCGAAATTTGTTACGCCCCTCGGGCGTTTTGGGATCGAAGCTCTCCACGCGGTAACGCGGAAATCCACCGCGTCCCTTCATCTGAAGATCGGCTTCCATCGGACCCTCGATGTTAGTAGGACCAGCCAACAGCACGTTGCAGGCGTTTGCGTGATCGACCAGATATTTGATGAGCGAGGCATACACCGCTCGTCGCTTGCCAGCCGCCCCGAACAGGCAATGTGCGTCGTCAATGATCAGCAGCTTCGTCTTGCATTCGATCAGACGCCTGGCAGCTTTCGAGTTCATCGATGCAATGGTCAGCCGGGGGACCGCAGGAACTCCGGTCATCATATAAATCTGCTTCCCGAGTTCCAGGGAATCCCAATCCTGACGGGCCTGAACGTACACTACGCCGTGCTCGAAACCGTTGTCGGTCAAGCGAGGCGGAAATTGCCGCGCAAAATTCTGAAGGATGAACGTTTTTCCAGATCGGTATTCGCCCAGCAGGCCAGCGATCCATCCCGTGTCCGGCTCCCCGCCATCCACAGGACGATGAAACTTCATGATCTTGTCGCTGATTTCGACGAATTTCTCATAGGGGTAGAGCACGTTCTTGATCATTGCCTGACGGGTGGCCGCAGGCAGATTTGCAGCCGCCCGTCGTTCGTCGTCAGTCTCGAATGCCCTGGTGTGAAAATCTGGATAAATCATGCATTATCATCCTTACGCTTGAACAAATTGGAGATTTCGTCCTCGTCCTGGCTCAGGTCGAACGAGTATTTGCGCCCGTCCTCTTGGCGCGGTGGCGTTACGTCAGGAGCAGGAGACGTCATCGGACGCGGGACTGGTGAATCAGGCTGCACCGCTGGAATTTCGGTCACAACCGCAGAAAGGCTCATCGGCACCGAACCCGATGGATCGTTGTGATCGACTTGGACAACGCGCGTACGCCGATACTTTTGGGTGGCCCTCGCGTGGAATTTTGCCAGCTGCTGCCGAGCCCGCTTATTCACCCTGATCTTGTTGATCTCTTCGAGCTTATCGGCGAAGTCGTTGTACGCACCGCGAAAATCTCGGGCGTCTCGATTTTTCTCACGCAGATAAGCCATGATTTTTTGATGCTGATACAGGCGCAGTCCCTTCGCATACCAGGCATCAGCCTCCTGCACGGGCACCTCAATTACCTGCCCCGTGTGATGGTTCAGGAGATAAATCTGACCGAGATCACTAGGGTTACGCCAAGCTTTGTAGGTCGTTGACTGAACCCCTGGCACTGCCGCACGATTGCGGGCATCAGACTGGACGACCACAAGATCGGGATGGCAATAAATGAGATTGTCCCATCGTACACAGCCCTGTCGAACGGTAACCTCCTTCATGTTTCCGATCATTCGCGTGATGACGTCGGGATCAACCGGACGCCGTGCGTGAGAATGGCGAATTCCGTCATCCCAGAGCTGGTTTGGAATTCCGTCCAGAGTTCGGAGCATTCCAAGACCCTTGTGCGGGTTCACATGATAATCGCCGCAGATGTACCGGATTATGAACTCATTCAGCTCAGACAGCGTGAGCATGGGGAGGTCGGGGTTCTTCTCGGCGAACGAGTCACGTTCCTTCGGACTCCCTTTGGGTGATCTGGGGAGGTTGTGGATGATGTCCTGGTTCATCGTGTGAAACAGACGCTCTTCCGCACCTTTTTCCCACGGATGTCCCGGTCGATACTCGATCAGCTGAATCCCCAGCTGCGTTAACGATTCACGGACATGATCGTTGATCAGCGCCATGTCGTTGTCGACGCCAAGTCTTCGGAAGGTGCCGAACTGCTTCCATTCCAAGCCAGGAAACTGCGACATATCCTTTGGGCTGATGGCGTGCACCAAACCTTCCAGGAAATGCTCGAATGAAGCTCCCTTGAAGCTGATCGAATACCCAAGGATTGACCCGGTCTTTCGGTCTCGAAAAGCGATGAGGTGGGGACGCCCGTAAATGATCGGCCGCTCATCGTCGATCACGACGATGTCGATGGGCGTGAAATCAACGTCGACAATGTCGAGCGGATGATCCGGCAAGGCTTGGGTGATGTAAATGTTGAACTTGCGGCGTGCGTAGTCCACATCGTGTCGCCACAACGCCTTTTGAAACTTGTCGACGTTACCGAAACGGCGCTGAAGGGTGTGGTCGCCGGGCGTAATCAGCACACCCTTTTCGTCGCAGAGTTCAGTCAGCAGATGGCGATTAGGGCGCTCATGCAACGATGCCAGAAAGAACTTCTTGACGTCTCGCCAGTCGCCCTTGTCGAGACGACACGCCTTTTCGACGGCATCGGCCATCAGATTTTCGACATGCATGCCGAAATAATCATTCTGGTTCCCGGAACTGATGCCAGGGGCCAACGCGCCGACGATGTCAGACGAAGCCTGCAGATATTTTTTGATTTTCTCGTTGAGCGTGTTGTAGCAAGGTGGCAGGGCGTCTCCTCGCTCCAATGCGTGGGCCTTCGCGATGCGTTCGATCAGGCCTCGTTTTGGTTCAACCCCTTCTCGCTCTGCTGCGCGCAAGATGGCCTCTACATAGCTCAGGTAGAGTTTGCCCTTTGCCAACTGGGCATCGGTATAGCGGAAGGCAGCACCCGGCGCATTTTCGTTCAACCGTTTGCCGTTTTCCTGCCGCAGCCGCCGATGGGTTTCCAGGAAGACGAGCTGCGACGTGGTCAGATGCACGGTGCTTTGGGTCACGATGTTGTTCATCGTAATCACGACGCCGAAGCGGTCATCTTTCAAGCAGGATTGCACCATGTAGTATCCGATGCGCATCCGGTCTCCCGACCAGATGTTGTACCGGGTGCCTGCCGCCACATCATATTTTTGCTGGAACTGGCCATTTTCAGGCAACGGCAAGTCGAGTTCATCTGCAGTCATGATGACCGGCAGGGATTCTGGATTCAGGAATGCGCCAGGGTGTTCACGGATCGACATTTGGCGCTCCTAACGACGTTCGAATAAGAGAGAGGCATCGTCGAAGGGCTTCGAATAATCGATGTCGATTTCGCCCTTGCTGATCATCTGCATGACGGCCGTGAACACGCGATCCACCTCGTCCAGGGATCGCTGGCTCACAACGTGACCGAGAAGGTCCAGGACCTCGAATTTGACACCTGACACTTTGACTTGTCGACGTACGGCAGCAATGGTCGTCGGCAGTTCGACGAATTGAACGGCCCGACGAACAGCCATGAGGGCCTCATCGTCGGAAACATGCAGATGCCCCCACATCACTTTCAGGTTTGAAAAGCGTGGTTGAATGTAGATTGTTCGCTCATCGAGCAAGGCATAGGTTGCACCCAACTCGTTACGCGCCACCTGAACGAGGTTTGCTGTACGCTCCGCGATCCATGGCCTTTCCATCTGAATGTTGTACGGCTCGTAGTCGATGTAGATGCGTTTCCCCTTGCGCAGCTCCACACCCATTTGAAAGGTATGGTCACGCAAGCAGAAGACGCTCTGATCTTGATTGGACGGATATTCGATACGGATCGGGTACGGCAGAATGCGTACGACGTCCGGATTGGTGTCGAGGTGGTAGAGTCCGTCCATCATCAGCGGCGATTTCGTTCGAACATACCCGCCCTTCACCTTCTTGCTCGGGAAAATACCGGGCAACGTTTTATGCATTACCCTGCGTGGAGGTTCGAAAACCGGCTCGCTACCAGGTTCAAATCCGGTTTTCATTGTGCACCTCCCTTGCCCGAAGGCACAGGCAAGCGGTTCTGGGCAGTGTTGGCGGCGGCCTGCAGCTCAGCTATTTTCAGGATCAGCTCATGGGGAATGCCGAGGGCCACGACCTCGGTTGGCTGGATGGGCGTTACGCCACGCAAAAATTGAAACACAGGATACTTCAAGGCATGCTCCATCGTTGGCGCAACCTCTTGGTTGAGCCTTGGACACTTCGGACTGTTTGCGGAATTCAGTTCGCGATGTGCGATAGGAGCTTGCGGACAAACCAAATCGTTGCCTCAGGGCCCGACTGGGTCGCAAGGCAGCACAGGTAAATCGGCGATGTCATACTCTTCACGTTCATATCCACCGTTCCACTGTTAGAGTTGGCTTTGGCGGACGTTCGGCCTGTGAGCGGCCGAGAAGAACTCAGCGCGCTTACAGGCTAGACGCCCATAGACCTCGGTGTGTTTGCGCTGCCGATTTCACGGTTTGGTTCTCCATTCAAACGTGATGAGAGCGTAAGCGACGTGGTACCGAGGAGTCATCTGCATTTCTTAATTATGGCTAAAGCCTCCTTTCATAGATCGTTCTCTTTTGGTTGACGGTTTTAGGCCGGTATCAACGTTTCGACGGGCGGCGACTACGCCGCCCCACTCAGGCTATCCTGCTTCAAGGACGTCCCGTCTTTGTAAGCATCTGTTTTGAAATCATTTACTCCACCAACCTGTCCCACCTGCCGCATCTGATGCTGCCGGGCCAATTCCTCGTATTGTTTTGGCGTGATCGTTCCACTTTCCACGAGTGCATCCGTGACAGCGTCCAGCAGAGACCGGTTGCTTTCCAGGATTTCCTTGGCGCGAACGAATTGAGAGGCAAGTTTGCAGTCGACACGGAAAGCCAGTTCACGATCACCGGCGCGCAGCTTTTCCAATTCTTCATCGCTCGTCGCCGAGCTGTGGCGGAAGCTGGCTCCCATCCCGAACATCGTTTCGATGAGGGTTGCCAGTCGTGTCGCCATGGCCAAATCGGAATTGCTGCCGGAACCCGCGCCGTCGCCTGTGCTTCCCAGAATGACTTCCTCTGCCGCCAGTCCAGCGAGCATGATGGTGATCTGGCCATGGTAAAAATAACGGTCACGTCGACACACTCTGGGCATATCAAAATAGGCCGCTCCTCCTTGCTGATCTGCGCCATTCATGACCACCTGGTCTACAATCTGAGTGCCCAGATAAGTTCCGTGTTTCAACTCGTTTCCGACAACGGTGTGCCCCGCTTCATGCACGGCGATGGATCGACGATATTCACCGTCGATCCTGACGACTTCGGGCAATGCAGCCCGCAGATCGTCAACGGTCAGTGCCCTTTTTTCGCGGCGTGCCAAGCGTCGAGCATCCCGAGCAACTTTGGCTAAGTCGGCACCGGTCATACCAACTGTCGCAGCACGCAATGGTGCGAGGACATCAATCAGAATAATACCTTCGATATGTTGGTGCAGGATCGCCAATCGCGCTTGCCCATCCGGCAAGGGTATTTTGACATGGCGATCCAGACGACCAGCGCGAAGGACCGCAGGGTCAATCCTCGCAATATTATTGGTCGCCGCGATAACCACGACACCTTCACGACCGTCCAGACCGTCGAGGCACTCCAAAAATCCGTTCACGACTTGAACGCTGTAATCCTTGTTGTCGTGCGTGAATTTTTCCCGATCTCCAACTGAGTCAATTTCGTCGATGAACAGGATGGCTGGCGCAGCGTCTTTGGCAGCAGCAAAGTCTGCACGCATCGCTCTCAACAAATCTCCGAGATGCCCACGAGCCTGCCAGCGTCCCAGGGAAGTGGCGATCAATTTGACATCGCACTCCTTTGCTACAGCTTTCGCGAAGATTGACTTGCCCACACCGGGAGGCCCGCTCAAGACAATACCCCTGTCGATATCATCCCAGGTGATCCGGCCGTTCTGCCAATCGCTGATATCCCTTGCCAGGTTGACGCCCCACTCTTTGGCATCTCCGTACCCGTGCATCACTGACAATGGAGGCACATCCCTCTCGGGCCTTTTCGGTGCGCTTACGTCCTGCTGGATAACGACTTCGGACAGCCGACGTATGACGTCGGAAACCGGTCGTCCCCGCCGCAGTGCTGCCCAAACGTGGTCATGCGGGTACTGCAGGATGCGGTTGGCTTCTTCGTCGCTAACCTTCATTCCCAGAACGACATGGCACGCTGCCCTGAAGTCGCGAGCAGAGATAGGCAATATATCGACAATGATGTCTGCGCCCAGAATTACCTCTGGCGGTACGACCGCACCATGTTCTACGACAATGACTGCCCTTTTTTTGTTCTGGCAGTCATCCTCATAGTCACCCTTCGCCTTGTCGGGCTTGTCTTTGACGCCGATGTACATGAAACCAGCGTCAGCCCGGCGAAAATCATCATCCGGGTAGAGTTCGGCCACTACCGCGTTGCCATAGTCTTTCGGTAAGTATCCCTCGGGAGCATTCAGTAGCACCAGCCCCGCCCGCCCCGATGCGAAGACAGGATGACGACGCAGTGCATGCTTGAATGTGCAGAACAGGGCGTAGTCCCGAACTGATTTTGTGACGCTGATGTTCTTTTTGATAAACGACATTGGATTGTTTCCGGCGACGGTGTCGCAGTACGAAGTTCCAGTGGTCAGCCACGAAAGCGGCGAACGGTGGATTCGGGTCCGATAAGCGCATCATCAAGATCGATGGCGATGAAGCGCTGGAGGACCATTGACGCGAAAGCCGGTAGGGGCTGCGTCGTGCGAAAGCCGGATAGGCATTCAGCCAAAGTCATCGTGCCGCACTCATCCAGGGCAGCCAGGACACGAATACGGTCATCAAGGGTCACACTGTATCGCGCGTACCGCAGCAAATCCTTCGCGTTGCGCAATCGTATGGCGGGCAGTTCCGGTCTGGACAACGGGCGATATTGGTATCCGGCTGCCGCCGCCAATTCAGCGATCATGGCTGAAGGTTCGGCCTTCGTGACTGCATCGATCAGCACGATCCCGCTCTGGCTTTCGGCAACCAGGTCCGGAACATGGGTGACGTCGTCCATAGCCAATTCGACGGTCCCACAGGACCAGGAGATGACATTGTCATCCACATCCAGCAGGCATCCGATGTCTCGGGCTAACTGGTTGCGGAAAACGGCAGGGCCATCGCAACGAACTGTATGAAGTGGAAAAAATGGTGCCACTGATGACACCGGCTGCTCCGTTGGAGCCGACAGATGACTGCTCATACGCAAACCCGAAAACGCAAGTAATCTCAGCCTCCGCAGAGGCGGTGGATCAGAGCGATAGTCGTAGGATGTGCAGAGCGATTTTGTTCATGGATGGAACAAATAAAGAACAAAAATGAGTGTGTCAATCCCTATTGAGGCGCTCCGTGAGCGCTTGGGGCAGACTTCAAATCAGGGCGCGGGGCATTTGCAGAGGAAATTGCCGTTCACGTTCCGAATGTCGACCGTCGATCCTGTCGTGAAAACGCGATACTTATCCTGAGACATCTGCGAAACCGCAAAACATGTCGGGTATCGGCTCAAATAACTGAGCATCAGCTGGCGATGCGTTGTCGCCTCCACCTGCGCGAACTCGCAAACATATGCCTTTCGAAGCTCCGGCGGCTGGAATTCGAATTCGACAGTTTCGCCCGACTTCGAGACGGCATTGTTCAGTGGCTCCAGCGCCTGCGTATACCCCTGAGCATTCGCGAACGCGGAGAAATGGAGTGGTTCCGGACCGATCCAAGCGGTCGTCACCATGGTGATTACGGCTGCGACTACGGAACTAACGACTATGGACCGGATATCACCTGGAATGCCCTCCTTCAGCCATTCCCAAAGTGATTTGAGACATCTCCGCCAATCGGGCATTTCAGTAAGCCGGGAAAAGAAGGGAGAAGGACAAATCTTCGACCCGAGCCTGGATGCCGAAACCTCTCTCCCCGATTGTGCCACACGAGATGAGCCGTTGCTCGTCGGCAAAGGTCTGCCGCCTTGGCAAAGCCTCAGATACGCATCGCTCGATCAGATTTTGGCCTTCCGCCGTCTGTATCGCTTCGATCAAAGGTGCCGCTTTCTCGGTGCGAAGATTGCCTTCCGTCAAAGGTCGAACGAGTGCGTCAGAAAGTACCGGGGCGAACTTCAAGCGGAGTGCGTCCGCTTGCTCCTGTGTCCCCACCTTGAACTCGCTACGAATGGTCCCCAGGACGCCAATGGCGTTATAGGTCGCCGCCAATCCAGGGTCAGCGAACGATGAAAGGTTCGGCGGCAAAGCCACGCTAAACCGGCAAACTCGCTGATTCCGGTCCGAAAACAAGGTGACAATTAGGGTGTCATCGAATTCTACCGTGGCCAAATCGGAGACGTCCTTGCATTCGCTCAATGCCATGCTGGCTGACGCTGTCCCACCGGTTAGAGCGACGAACAGTGCAGCAAGAAGAAAAATCAAGCGGTTTCGGATGTGAAAGCGCTTCACGGCTGCAACGAGTCCTTTGCGGGTTCCTGGTACGCTGTGTCCAACGCAAGATTGATGAGGTGCGCCAGTCGAAACCCAGCCAAGCGCACGCGGTCTTCTGCAATAGGTGCGTACTGCGCGAGGTAGTTGCCGTCTAACGAGACCTTTCGCTCCTCGTCGTCCGGATCGAGGCTCGCTTGGGTGTCTGAGTAATGGCAGGCATTGCCGGATTTCACGCAGTATTGAACGTCGGGCTGCAGCGTAATCTGGAAAGACTCATTGGCCCAGACCGCAGGATCGGTTCCCACCATAGCCTTTTCCTCGGCGAGGCTTGTGTTGGCAAGAAGCGTATCGACTGCGCGGTATGTGATCGTCCGCCTGCCCCAAGTCAATTTAAAGTCGGCGCGGTTCCGAACCTTTTGAAAGAGACCGGCCTCCAATAAGCATCCATCCCATACCGCATGTAAATTCCCAGGCCGATAAGAGGAAGTCCCGCATCCGCCGACAACCCTGGCTTTGATCGCGTTTCCACCCTTGTCGTCCGCGAAAGAGATGTGGAGTGGCTGGTGGATGTCCCCGATCCAATGTCCAACCGCCATCAAGGCGAAGACCCGATCTTCATCAGACTTCGACCGATCCTTCAGAATTGTGAGGTCGCGGTCAATTCCAGCGAAGATGCAGGAACCGCCGACGGGACAGCTCGCAGCAGGAATCGACGTTGTCGTACGGTCGACGTTCACGAAGTGATCGGCTGCGTGCTTGCGCGGCCTCTCGTCCTCCTCCAGGCATCCGACATTGAACGACGTGTAATGCCGAAGCTCCGTCCCATCTTTTGCATGAACGGTGATGCCACCCTGCCCCGCGTGGAAGATGCGTTTCAGTTCATCTCGCGATGCATCGGTGAGATTTCTATAAGCCAGGTCGCAAACCGTCAGATGGCCGAACTCACCCCAAGCCGAAGCGGTTCTGGGAATAGATGAGCAGCCTACAAGAACCAAAGCGAAAACAAAAAATGCTGAAGCGAAGCCTCCCATGTCGCACCCCCTACGAGCCAAAGACAGCGGGATCATATCGCAACTATGGAGAAAGAAAAGGCCCGCTCAATAACGTTGAGGTTGATTTGACTTAAGCGAATTAGGTCGCGCGCCTATCACGAAGGACCCAAGTCTATCCTGGGAGGTAATGAAACTCACGGCGTGAAAAATCCGCCTGCTGAGGACGGGTTCTCGACGAAACGTGATCACCCACTTCGCCGGAGCCTTAGCTTGCTAAAAGCTTCAACAATTTCTCCCCTGTTGTTCTTTGAAGCCTCGTTGGCGAAGCAAGAGCTTCAAGCGTCCCCCCATGTGCATCAATACGATGAAGCTCCCTGCGCTATGCGGAGCAGCATGGTGGCTTTCAGATCACCAAGCTCGGCAATTGCTACAGGAAATGTGTGGAGTGGTCCGCCGAAGAATTCCAGTGGCCAGGGTATGAACCGGCGGAGCTTTACGCGGTAAACAAGGTCCTCAACGAGCCGGACTTTCCACCGCTTTTCCTGATCCATGAAGTCTTGCTGAATGCCCGGCTGATGCGGCACTACAAAGGGCGGGCAAAGCCGACGAGGGCAGGAATTGGCATGATCGGACGATATGGCGATCTGCAGGTTGCCCTGACGGAATCTATACTGCGTTCCCGATATGTGACGATCCTCAAGCAAACGCCTTGTTCTGGAACCTGGAACATATCATGCGTGTCATCGGCTCTCGGGTGAGCAACTGGACTACAGTCGCGGAGTTCTCAGAACTGGCCATTCCAACAGAACTGTTCCCCAAACGCGGCAGCCTCGATGGTCGCTTCGAAGCTTGACTATTTGTCGCGCATGAAATTGTACGCCCTTTGAGCTGGCTCGGGCTAATCGATGACGGCAACCTCAAGCAGAAGCCTTCCGTTCGGCTCGAAGAACGCCTGATCCGGAAAACAGGGCTGTTCGACCGATTTGTCAGGTTGATCGTTCTAACTGCCGATGGCGGACAGCGCGTGCGCTAGGTTCGAGTGTCCGTACCTCTGCGATTTATCCCCGTACTTGGGAAAGCTCAGACTGCTGAACAAATTTCTATTGTCGCCGAACCGCATCGATCATCGCCTTCGTCACGTCCTGAGGATAGCAGATCGGCGCGTAACCGCCCGGCTTCGAATAGGCGCTCCTTTTCCCACAGCGCCGACCACCACGATCTGTATTGTACGGACATGCGCACGAGCTAGGGTAGCTCGCGAGAGACTCAGCGATGATGCGCTGAATAATCGCCGAGTCCGGAATTGTTGGGACCGACTTCTTCCGCTCTTGCGGCTTTGACGCCTTCTCCGAGGGCATTTCTTCACGCGGCTTTTGCCTTTCGGCCAGAAATCGTGACGCCATCCAACCATCGCGCTGGGTGAGTTGCTCTCTGACATGGGACCATTCGCCAGACTGCTTTATCAGAAGGACTTGTCGTCCGCTGTCCAGGCGATCAATGATGTCGTCACCCGTGGAAGGTCCCTTTCGAAACGCAACGCGATTGCCGGAAATAAACCGGACCGGAAAACGTTCAGCTTTATCCTCTGGCACAATATTTCGCGCATCTGCAGAGGTTGTTTCGGACAAGGCGGTCTCGGGAGCCGATTTTGACGTTGCGGTGCTGTCCGACTCGGGTTGCTTCTGCTGTTCTGAGACAGAGGGACCTTTCGCGATACCGACATCGTGCCCACCTGGGCCGCCACCCATCAGCCGACTGATGGCATAGATAACAATCGCCCCGATGATCCAATACCGCTTCCGCATGCCTCAGCCCCCGCAAGGACTTTGACGTAGAAGGTAAATTCCGACAAGCTTAAGGTGCAGAAGAAAGGCATTTCGCGCCCATGTCGAATTGAGTAGATTGCCTTCACCCTACGAAAGGAGCCGACGATGGTCAGCGGATGAGACAAATCACCAGGACCTGACAACGATTACGCCAGTTCGGCTCCGACCAACCATCAGACCTTGCGGTTCATCGCGGTGTTCCTGGCGCTCATAGTAGGTGCTGCCCTGCTAATTATCCTATCGAATCCAGCCTAAGGCGGGGCATCTAGTCAGTCATCCTACGCGAGCCGGTTTAACTTCCTTCACATTGGCATCGAAATGTCGAAGGCCACGTCCGCTCCCATGCACTTCCGCGACGGTGAAGCCTTCCAGTACGTCGTTTGTGAAGATCGCCGCTGAAATACGGCCGGTTCTGTGGGAGCCCGTGTCAATTGCAATTCGATTTGGATGCACTTCCGGCAGCTCTGTCGGGGTGATCGAATGACCGTGTATAATCAATTTCTCGAATAGTCCGGTGTGGGTTAGGAAAGCCCTCCGAATCCATCGCAGGTCGCGAATATATTGATCTGCCAACGGGACTGCCGGATTGACCCCGGCATGAGTGAAAAAGAACCGCTCAGTCTCGAAATGGGTGACGGCATTCCTGAAGAGCGCCGCATGTCTCGGGTGCATTGCGTTGAATGCTTTTCCTGCATCGACCAGATCGCCGTGGTCTTCCAGGCCATAGGATTCGAGCGTCACCACGCCGCCAAGAAGCATCCATGCACGTTCTTCATCGGCTGCCAGGGACAGCAACGACATGTTCAGCATGTATTCGTCGTGGTTGCCCATAATCAGCATCGATCCAGGGTACCGATCTATGACGCGAGCGACCATTTCCACTGCGCGGTGCGAGTCAGGACCTCGGTCAATTAGGTCGCCCAAGAAAACGAACATCGAGTCTGACGGCTGAAACCTTCCCTCCAAGTCATTGAGAAGGAGTTCCAGGGTTTGTGCCATTCCGTGCACATCACCTACCGCGATCAAATTCATGGGGTTCATAATCACAACTCTTCTTGAGACACAGGCCCCAGCTTCGCAGCAAGGCTCAGCTTTTCGGAGCTATGTAGGAGCTTTTCCCCACGCTTTCAAAGCGAAACTCTATCCCCGATTTCCTAATCGCAAAATCTGCTATGAGGGTTGGTTACCGTTCCTTGGACTGCAAGATACGTCCTCATCCAACCGTGCAATCCGTTTTGAAAAATTTCTTCGAAGGCCAACCTACGACCCGCTAGAACGCAATGCGTGCACAATTGCGCTCGCTCTGGCAAGCGCTGCTTCTGCGGCTTCCAGTTCGATGGAAACCGTGAATAGATCGCGGCCGGACATTCGAAGGAATTCGTGAAGAACCGTATCAGAGTTCCTGGCCAGCAGGATGAGCTGTGATCCGCTTGGTGCTCGTGAACCCGAAAGCCAATACTTCGCGGCTCGTTCACTGGCTCCCGTCCATCTCATGATTGTTTTCGAAGCTCGGGCGCTTTGGCCCAATTCGCTTTGTAGGGCGTACGAGACTGCACGCGCGTATTCGCGGCGAATTTCCGCCGCTGCGGGCGGCACAGATGTGCCCTTTTTCCGAACCATGTTCCTGTTCTCCTCGATATATACTCCCCCCGACCCGGGTCCAACGTATCGAGAATTGTTGACATGTGATGGTCATCGATTGGAACCAGAAGGGCGGCCGCACGGCAACGCCCGAAGAACCTAAAATTCCTGCTGCAACTTATGTTCGGATGTCGACCGAGCATCAGAAATATTCGACTGACAACCAGATCGCGGTTCTTCGCCGATACGCAGAGAAGAATGGGTTGAAAATCGTCCGCTCGTATGCCGATGAAGGGAAAAGTGGGCTCCGTCTGGTCGGACGCGATGCGCTGCAAACCTTGCTTTCGGATGTCGAAGAAGGCCGCGCCTTTTACAAAGTCATCCTTGTCTACGACGTTAGTAGATGGGGACGATTTCAGGACCCTGATGAAGCCGCAGAAGTCGAGCTACGCTGCAAGCGAAATGGAATTCTCGTCCACTATTGCGCCGAGCAATTCGAGAACGACGGCAGCATGGGTTCATCCATCATAAAGACCGTTAAGCGGGCAATGGCGGGCGAATATAGCCGAGAGTTATCGGTGAAGGTGTTTAACGGCCAAGTCAATCTCATTCGGCTTGGATACAGGCAGGGAGGGGCTCCGGGAATCGGCCTACGCCGTCAGTTGGTCGATCAAAACGGCAACCCCAAGGGTGAGCTTACACGTGGTGAACACAAGAGCATTGCAACTGACAGGGTTATCCTCGTTCCCGGCCCTGAGAATGAAACTCAGATTGTCAAAAGGATTTACGATCTCTTTGTGACCCAAGGGATGACCGAGACCGAAATCGCGTCGTTACTGAACGCGGAGGGAATATTGACCGACTGGGATCGTCCTTGGACCCGAGGCACGGTCCATCAGGTTCTGATTAACGAAAAGTATGTCGGCAACAATGTTTGGGGCCGTACATCCTTTAAGCTTAAGCAGTGCCACGTCAAGAATCCGGAAAGCGATTGGGTTCGTGCCGACGGCGTGTTCATGGGGATTGTTACCTTCGAACTGTTCCAACAAGCTCGTGCGATCATCTCCGCCAGGTCTGAGCGTCTGTCAGACGACACAATGCTTCGGAAACTGGCCGAGGTGCTCCAACAGCAGGGCTACCTGTCCGGTCTCATAATAGACGAAGCGGAGGATTGCCCGTCCAGCAGTTCATACTCGCACCGGTTCGGCAGTTTGCTGCGAGCCTATGGCTTGGTCGGCTTCATGCCAGATCACGACTACCGCTATTTGGAGATCAACCGCGCACTACGCCGAATGCACCCCACGTTGTTGAAGGAGGCATGCGAAGGCCTTCGTTTTGTCGGCGGTGCAGTTGAAAAAGACCCAGAAACGGACCTGCTCACGATCAACCAGGAATTCACCGCGTCAATTGTCATCGTCCGTTGCATTCAGACCTCGTCCGGGTCCCTCCGCTGGAAAGTACGATTGGACACGGTACTCAGGCCGGATGTCACTGTCGTGGTCCGCATGGAACCGGGCAACGCCGAACCACATGACTATTACCTGTTGCCGTTGCTGGACATGCACGACGCCGTGCTGAGGCTTTGCGAATTCAACGGCCTGTCGCTGGATGCATATCGCTGCGAGACCCTTTCGCGTTTCTATGCGATGGCAGCACGCCGGGCATTGATGGAGGTGACATAATGGTCGCTGTTCCTGCTCAAAAAGTGGAGTTGATCCCCATCGCGAGGATCACGGTGGTTAATCCCCGTGTTCGAAACAAAAAGCACTTTAAGGAAATCATTGCGAACATCGGGCAAGTTGGCCTCAAACGCCCCATCACGGTAACACGCCGCATGGAAGCGGGTGGCCCGTACTACGATCTTGTTTGCGGACAGGGGCGGCTCGAAGCTTTCAAAGCATTGGGACAACAGGAAGTTCCTGCTCTCGTCGTGAACGCGAACCACGAAGATTGTTTGGTCGCCAGTATCGTAGAGAACTGCGCTCGACGGCAGCACAGAGCAATCGATCTCCTTCAAGACATTGGCGCAATGAAGGGGCGTGGACACAGCGTTCCGCAAATTGCCCGCATGACAGGTTTGTCCAATGAGTACGTGCACGCCGTCGTTCGGCTTCTTGAAAAAGGAGAGGAGCGATTGTTGCGCTCTGTCGAAACCGGTCAAATCCCGTTCAGTGTCGCTCTGGAAATCGCAGAATCTGAAGATCACGAAATTCAAAACGCACTGCAGTCTGCCTACGAGAAAAAGCTTCTTCGCGGCAAGAAGCTGATTACCGCCAAACGTATCGTTGAACAGCGTCGTCAGCAGGGAAAAGGTTTGAAATACGACATCAAACGGAAGTCGCGTCCATTGTCGTCAGAAGCAATATTGAAGGCTTTTCAGGAAGACGTGGATCGCAAACGGATTCTGATACGTCGGGCCGAAACAGCAAAGGCGCGTCTCACATTCATCACCGAGGCAATTCGTAGCCTACTGGCCGACAAACAGTTTTCCGGCATGTTGGCGGAGGAAGGTTTGATTTCGCTTCCGGCGGCACTTGTTTCCAGGCTCGAAAACTAGCGGAGATTGCTGCAATGAAGGGTCTCTCCGGCGACATCACCGTCCCGTTATCATTTGAAAACACCAGCCTTCGCATACCGATTGCTGAGATTTTGCCGCTGAAGCAGCTCATCCCTTCGGTTCTGAAATCGGTCAAGTATTCTCAGATCGCTGCTTCGATTGCCGAAGTCGGCATTATTGAGCCGCCCGTCGTCATCCGGGACCGTCGAGAGCCCGACAAATTCCACCTGCTGGACGGTCACATCCGACTGGACGTCCTTGCCAAGCGTGGCGAAAGGGAAGTGGTGTGCCTGGTTGCGACTGAGGACGAAGCCTACACGTACAACCGGCGCATAAGCCGACTGGCAACGATCCAGGAACACAAAATGATTCTGAAGGCCATTGAGAAAGGTGTGCCGGAAGAGCGATTGGCCCGAGCCCTAAACGTCAATATATCCAGCATCCGGCACAAGAAGAGCCTCCTGGAGGGCATTTGCCCGGAGGCCGTCGATATGATGAAAGAGAAGCACGTCCCGTTGAACACGATTGGTCAGCTGAAGAAGATGAAGCCCATGCGCCAAATCGAAGCGGCTCAGTTGATGATCGCAATGAACAAATTCACCGTAACTTACGCACAATCGCTCGTCGCCGCCACGCCCGACGCGATGCTCGTGCGGCCCAAGAAAAAGATCGGTGGCTTGAGCGAAGAGCAGATTTCCCTCATGGAGAATGAGTCTGCATCCCTCGATAGGGAATTCAAGACCATCGAACAAGACTACGGCACGGATCATCTCGATCTCGTCCTAGCTACGGGCTACCTGACACGGTTGCTCGGGAATGTGCGTGAGCGCGACGAGCATCCCACGGCTTTCGTCTGTTGACGGAGGAGGAGCCGTCCGCTGTTTTAGAACTTCTGCTTTGCGCGCTTTGGCATGAAGTAGCTTCGGATATTGACGAGCGCCTCGGCG
>Ga0228711_1004542_pt1 | contig 21319 bp, 11 predicted proteins | sample MedpolnodulmetaG_2_FD_177996 | JGI IMG/M metagenome (GOLD analysis project Ga0228711, IMG submission 177996) | Root nodule microbial communities from Medicago polymorpha collected in Santa Monica, California, United States - brown nodules | ecosystem: Host-associated > Plants > Roots > Nodule... | reverse complement strand
CAATTCAAAACCAAATTCTCGTTTTCAACTCAAACCATTGTCAAAATCAATCCCAATACATAATTTTCGTTTCCTTTTGGCACATAATTTCATTAACAATATTTTCAGTCCATTTCTTTTGTTTTGTTCCTATATTTAATCTTTCAGCAAGCATCTTTTATCAATTCGAAATTAAAAGTCAAATATGAACAATTTTCACAAAATAGTGTTCATCAGAGTTGATGGTACATGACCTGTTCTGTGTTGACAGTCGATTCATTCGCCAGCTTATAGACTCGGTTGGTGCTCGCAAACATTGTTTGTTAGACTTGACTAGGGTTGAATCGAGTGTACTGTTGTTATGAGTTGTTATTCCCGTTAGGGTTCATTCACTTGGATACACTGAGTCCGATTTTATGTCCCCTATTTTTATGTATTTTTTTCTTTTTTAATAATATATATGAGCACTTGACAAATGTAGGCTTAGAGTGGGGTGCCAACTTCGTTGGAACGTCCTCTAATCCTTACATCTCATTTTGCTCTTGCCTAATAAAAAAAGATTTTTTTTATTTCCTATATAAAATGGACCTAAGCCCACTAGACTATAATTTTTACAAATTCTATGTAAATTCAAATTTACGTGACTTTAGAGTGTGTTTGATGAAGCATTTAAAAGGGAATGAGAAAGACGGAGAAAGTTTACTTTTTATTTTTAAATTACGCACACTTAATATTTGTTACCGTACACAATTGACTCTTTGAGAGAGCTAAAAAGCAAGTTTGTGTGGCTAGTCTTTCTTTTCCAATTGGAGAGTGTTCTAAAATGACACGAAGACTCTTTGAGAATTTTCAAAACCCATCAACATCGTTAGACTTGCATACAAAGTAAAATATATCCTTCCTTTTCCTTTCCCATCATCTCTATCTTCCCAAACAAACCCAAAAGTCTAAACAAATATTGGTGGTGATTGTGATCAAACCTGCTGCCGTTGATATTTTAATATTTTTCAATGAACTCTTTCTATGATTTGTACTTGTTATCTTCATTTCAATAACCATATTTAAATGAGATTGCAAGTAACACCTCCTTTGTAATAGCATAGTATTCACTAATAGTGGTAGTAACTTAATTAGTTTGATCTTGCGCATTATTTAACATACCTTAATCATGTTTTTTTCTTAAATTTTTTTCTTAAATATAAAGATAAATTGTAGCATATATATTTTCAAAATAACAATGTTTTACAAATTTTGTTAATAGATAACTAGAGATAGTAACCCACTTGATTAGTCTAGTGGTATTCACTTCGAACTTGGAAGTGTGCTCCTCCTCAAAATCTCAGGTTCAATTCTTTCTGATGCTAATTTGGATGGACTAATTTAACTTATTAAAAAAAAAAAGATAACTAGAGATATTAAAGATCGAAAGAATGTATTGGTAAGAAATATTATGATTAATATATACAACATTAACTTTCTGATTCTAAAAAAATTGTGAATGGATACTTTGATACAACAAACCATTAGCAAGAAAAGACAATGTACAAAGTGGATTTCTATTTGATGGTGGCATAGTTCACCATCTCATTGAGATTCAACTACCACCTTCTTGGACTTGGAATAGAATTTGAGGTAAGATATTATCCTATCCCAAAGTGAGACACTAGAGGCAAAATATCTGACTTTCACTGATTTTTTTAAACTTTTTCTAGGAAATTCTAACTCCCTTTCAATAGTTTGGTTTATAGTGTCTATTTCTTCAAGCAGAGGCAATGAGAGAGAGCCATCAGACTCTAGGTTTCTAATCCATCCTCGAAGTAAGAAATTTATGACCTGCAAATAAGTAAACTTGATTAATTGTTATGTGGTCATAACAATCATAAAGAACTACACAATGAGGAACAACTTGATGCTTTATAATGACAACTATGAAGCACGGATACGGACACGGACACTAGTCACGACATGGACACAGACACTGCTAATAATTTGAGAAAATCACATTATTCAGTGTAATTATATGTGTCGGTGTCAGACACAACACTGTTCGGCATCGGAACATGCCTAATCCGAGGAGTGTCTGTGCTTCATAGACTCAATAGCAGGTGGCCCAACAGATCTTGGATAAACTCTTTTATGATCTAAGAATTATGGCAGGGCTTAACTGCTTAACTCAAGCCTCCAAAATTAGCTTGTAAGATGAGGGATGCCTCCAACTTACAAACTCATTTTCAGGCCTATCTCATATCCAATGTGCGGCTCTTGACATGTATTGCACTTGAAAAGAAGCAAGTGCAGAAACAACAATTCAAGTTAATTAGTTAGGAATTGCATGCCTCAGGGACTTCATCATGAGGGCAGTGACCAGCAGGGCTGATTTGATAATATGGTGCTTCAGGAACCTTCCTTTTAACCTGAAGTCCCCATATAGGTGTCACCCAAGGATCTTCTTTTCCATACATGAGGCAAATCGGCACCTTGTTCGCTCGACATCTAAAACGTACACACCGCAAAAACCATTAACATGTGTATTCACGTATATCTAATACTAGTTAAAGATTTAGTCGTGTCTACCTTGATAATGTTTCGCTGAAGGATAATTCTCCTTGAGGAGCAAACATAATTGAAGCAAATGAGGCTGCAGCAGCAGGATGTCTTGTGGTTTCGATTATGCGTGAAAAAACGTTATCCACATTTATTGAATGATCTGCGTAAACCTGATTAAGTATATCGGCTATACTTTTCGGATCACTAATTTTCTCCCACCTAAAGGAAACAAACTAATAAGAATCAGGTTAATGAAAGAGATGTGATTAGGTACTCTTGAGTTTTACTATCAACAATATAACATCATTCACAGATGAATGACCATGATATTCCAAATGAATGATTACATTGGTAAGAAAAGTATAATTTAGAAGCTCGTAACTAGAATATTTAAAACATTTCAGGAACAAAAACAGAAATGAAGCAAAAATAAAAAATAAGCCATACTTACACCAACTCTGTAAGTTTCTTTATATTTGAAGGAAGAGGGAATGTTCCGGCCCATGGAAATACTTTGGCAAGTCCAGGAGATTTTACTGGATTTGGCAGAAACCCCCAAAATGGTGTTGCATTAAGCAATGTTACACCTTTCACTAAATGAGGATAGCATGCAGCAAAATATAAAGCAACATATCCTCCTAGTGAGTTGCCAACAATATAGACCGGCTCACCGATGACCTGTAACGAATCAATTTGTGTAATGACATTTAGAACAAAAATATTGCACAAAGTTAAATAGATTATAGAGTAATAATAACTTCCCTCTAAAACAATTTTAAAAAATAGTGCTGAAAAATCCAGTAACATTACAGATTTCAGTAAGCATTATATGCATAGAAAATGTTAAATGCTGATGATTGTAGATAGCTTTCTTGATGGGAGACATAAGAGTATTTTGAGCATTGATTTATTTGATGGTAGTGGCAATATTTATGTTTGTAGTTTTTGCAATAAAGATCAAGCAAATTATGCTCATGCCTTGGTAATTTCCATCAATGCAACAAAAATCATGCTTTTGTCATTATAAATCATGTATTTTGCAGAAGTAGCTGTGAATGAGAGGGACCACAGGAATAAAATGGTTGCAAAGAGTCCGAAATCATGAACTAATTGTCTTCAATTCTTTTCTTACCACTACTGATATTAAAAAAAGTGAAATTAAAATGACCATTCAGATTGTTCCAACTATATCCCATCATGAATACTACTAACAAAACCAGAAAACTAGGTAGTACTATAAGTATAAATTGCACATAACTACTATGGGAATGTTTGATTTGGCTTATTTTATTTGAACTTATCTACTGACATAAACATTTGTGATACTGTTTAGAAAAACTTATGAATGTTTTCTGGTTTTTCTAAGTTGTTTTCGGTTACAAATGTCCATAAGTTGTTTTCGGCTTATTTTCATAAGCTTTCTGAAACAGCCTATAAGTTATACGAAAACAGTTTGTCTTTATTTTATCTTTTACTATTGAAATAGGTATACATAAAAACTTAAATGATAATTAAGTTGTTTATCCAATGAGGACCTCAACCAAAGAACAATACAGCTTAAAAAATTGTAGGAAAAAAATAAAACCACATAGAAACAAGAAAAATTGCTAAGAATATTTTCCAGTATAATTATTTGAGCAAATATTAGATTGAAGTGCTAAAAATTTAATGCTACAAAACAGTGCCGGTCATTTACCTCTTCTATGAAGTACCGAACTTGATCTTGCCATAAATCAACCGAATACACAAGCTCATTCGCCCATGGTTCCGTTTCATCTCCAAAACCCCAAGGAGAAACATTTCCACTCGATGTAACCCCTTCTACCTTAGACAAAGGAGCAGGATCTTCAAAAGGCAAAGACATTCCTTGTCCTAGAAAATCCAGCGCCCAAACTCGAAAATCACGACCTAAATCCATCAACTGCTTCTCATAATGAAAAGAACCAACGCCAAAACCCGGCAAAAATAAAACATTCGGAGAATCCACATTTTCACACCCAGCTTTCTCATAATGAACATTCAATTTAGGTTTCCATCCCTTAAAACAACTACTTATTACCGCACCGGATTCACCGTTAGATTCATCCGGTAAACCAGGAATCAAAACCTTTGAAGCAGGTACATCAACCCCTACAATATCTCTTCCTTCATCTTCATTAATCACATAATCACCATAACTTCCACTATTAACCTTAAATTTGAGTCTTTTAGTGCCTTCAAAAACACTTTGTGACCTAAACCCAATTTGTTGATGACCCTTTTCATAAAATCTCACTGACCCAATTTTGTAAAGATTATTGATATAAAAACCTCCATATTTTCTAATATAAGAAACCTTTGATTGAGTTGAATTCAAACTATTTTTAACTGATTTTGTCTTTGTGTTCATAACTTGACAACATGGTGCAGAACCATATGAAAGAGTTTCCATTTCCTAGCAACTATGTTCTACAGAAACCAACAACAGAAAATTATTCAGTACACTAAAAATTCAACTTGATTTTCATAAAAACATGAACAAATTAATATGAATTGTTTAGAACAAATCAAATATTATATGAGTTTCATACACAAATAATTGAAACTAGAAAGATTAGTCCTTCAAACATCAATTAAACATGAACATGTGATAATTAATAAAAACATGAACATGTTTATGGAAACTTTACCTTAAATTTAGTGAAAGAAGAAGCATGAGAATCTAGAGCTACTCAAAGAATCTTGTATATGTTAGTTGTTATAAGATTAAGAGCAGATCCAAAGAGAGATATACAATAGTTTAGAGTTGCTTGGAAGATTCTACTTCCTCTATGAGCCAAGAAAAACCGACTAATATATTTTTATGGGTTTAATTTATACACACATGCACATTTTTTTGGTAATTATAAAATTTTGTTTAATACATGCATCTAATAAATATAATTTATATTCAATTTTATTAAAAAATAATAATTCATTTTCTTTTCATTTTAATAATTATAAAAAAGTCAAATAGTTTATTAAACTCACAAGACGTACCATATTATTTATTTATTTTTTGAAGAAAGACTTACTATAATATTAGATGACTTATACAAAATTTATTTTAAAAGTCTATCAAATTTTAAATTAAATTCAAGAAAAAATCTATCTAAAAATATTTGGATGAGATGATAATATTTGTCTTTTAATTTATCAAAGTTCATAAGTTTAATAAATTTTGTCATTTATTACGACTTATTTAATTCGAAAGATTAGTCTCTGTAGTTACGCATATAAGATATATCCAATTTAATTTTGTATTATTTTTATATAAATATTGAATAGAGAATTATATAGTGTAGCGATGATTAAATATTCCTTATATTCGTTAAATGAAAGGATTAAATTAACTATGACTTTTTTAATATAATGTTAACTATGTTTTTGGAGCTGAATATATATAATTATGCTGATGGAGCTGGATGAAGAAATTAAGTTAAAATGAGACACTTTGTAAATTTAGTTAAGAAGGAATCATGAAACCTAATATTTTAAATTAGTTGATTAAGAAATTAATTTAAAAAGAAAATAAATTAAACTAGCTTCCATGTTCGAATATTAAGTCTTGTGTTAGGTAAATATATTTGTCTTGCAAATTGAGAAAACATGTGATAAGTTGGTTTTGTCTTCTAGAGAGGAATCATCCCCACAACACGCGCAGTTTGGACAAAATTCGACAGATCCAAAGTCCCTACCCACCACCAGGCTTTCACATTGGCCACACATTAGTTTTAATGTATATTACCCACGTGTCCAACATGGTAGGTATTCAAGTGTATGTTTGATATCCTACTGCTCGGATTAGAATTACGATGATCCACCTAGATATTACAGAAGGTAAAAAGTGTAGTTTTTGAAAAATAATGATAGATCATTGTGATTCTGACATACTTATCGATCATCGTGATACTAAATACTTCATCCGTCTCAAATTATATGTAAAAATTGGTCAATAAAAGTTAATGTATTTGATTAAAAATTTGTATCAAATACATCAACTTATGTTGATTAAATAGGTTTTTCAAAATAACATAGTCAACAACACACATTTTTCAACGCATTTCATCAAATTTATATGGGACATACAAAATTTAGTAAGATCTATGTAGTAAATTTTAGCCTTAATTGCAGTTTAGATTCTCATATTTTCACCATTTTGTAAAATTGATCATCCTATTTTAAAATTTGACAGTTTTGATATCTTCATCAACTATTTGGTCTAATATTATTGTGACATCACATGTTTTAACTGATATTTTTAAGTAATTTTCTTGAAACTTAATTGATGTTGACCTTCATCATTAAATTATATATCATGACAAATCCACTTGACTTAGCCCAGTGGTATTGACTTGTAGCTTGGGAGTGTGCTCTTCCGCATGGTAACATACTCGATTATCTTCGTTGCTAGTTTGGGTGAACTAATTTAGCTTCTTCAAAAACAAAATCATATATCATGACATTTAAATCATTAAATTTTGTTCAAAGATATGACGTATGGACCAAAATTATGCCTTTTTTTAAATAAGGGGAACAATTCTGCAAAATAGTAAAAATAGAGGACTAAAACTGTAATTATACAAAATGAAAGTGTTTGAAAATGTATGTCAAAGAATGTGATGTTAGTACTCATTTTTTCCAAAATAGCAATTAAAAATCTAAGAGTTTTTATGGTGAAGTTTGGACCTTGTGAAGTCAAAAAGTCCTGAAATTTTAAAAGTTTTTTGAGGAATTATAATAATTAATATATGCAATTTTATTTAACTTAAATTGGTTCGTGAAAAATAATTGATCTGATTCGATCATTAAGTAAGATGTAGATTAAATCGTTTCACTAATTAAGACGGTTATTTTGATTTCTTAAACAAAAAACTAATTAAGACGGTTTGAATTCAATAATAGAAAGACAACATTGTTAAATCTTTTAAAAGAAAATTCTAATTAACATCCACTACATTACCACTCAACTCAAATAATTAGTATTTCTAAATGAACGTGAAAGATATTTGATTCATAAACAAAATCTTAAATACAAGAGAACCATGCATTTAGTCAATCAATTTTATTGATTCAAATTCCTCTTATATTTAAGACCAATAGACTATATGTTTTTTTTTAGCAAATAGACTATATGTTTTAAAACTCATTAAATTATCTTTACATATTTTATTTTGAATTATATGTTAACAACGTCCCCTAAAAAAATTATATGTTAACATATCATTTGAACTTCTTTTAGAAAAACGTATTGATTCTCTAGTTACATATTTTCTTTTAGAACTTCTTTTATATGTTAACAACGTCCCCTAAAACTCATTAAACTACATAATATATTTTTCTTTTTGTCATGATTCTCTAGTTACCAGATATTTTGACCAAAAGATAAATAAAATTTGATTAATATTATTTGTTTTATTCAAAATTCTGATTCGCTCAAATAATTTAGAGTAATGTTCGTTATACACATTCGACATACACTTTTTAAATTATTTTTTTTATTGATTAAAATTCACATGAGTTTCAGCAAAATTATATGAAACCCACGTTATTTGGTAAGACTCATATGAATTTTAACTGATTAAATAAAGTGTACTGTAAAGTACGTGTTAAAATATGTCTAGTTAAGATGCTCAACAATTTATTCTTAACCGAAGTCGATTAATCACTTGAGCTCATTGACCACTGTGCTATCTTTTATAATATTTTTACACTATATAAAAATTAAACTCAAAAGATCCCCTGGTATTATATAGCCTCAATAATATCATGTGTAATTCTTGTACACCGATCTGAATAATTCAATTTTGGCTATGTCTGAACACGAAGACAAGCATGTTGGAAAGGGTGGAGCTTAAAACTGAAAGGTGTACAAGAAAACAAAGATAACTTGTCGTAAATAACTTCTCTTTGGGTATACGGTGATACACGTTTGTTATGTGTGCGATTCTATGCTATTTATTAATTTTATTTTTTAAAGAACATGCTATTTATTAATTAATTAATGAGTCTTCTTTACCTTGCAACGGTCAAGACAACACCCATATGATCGTGAAATGTAATACACCAATTTTGTTGTCTAAATAAACAGGTCCCATATTGCTAAAAAAATATAAAAACAGGTCCCATAATGTGTTGTCGATGACAAGCATTACATTAAGGTTACTGTTGGTTAGTAGTGGTTGTGATGTGAACCACTCGAGCCCAAATCAATGGCTATGATCTTGTCGTCCTAAGCAATTATTTTACAAAAATTGTTCTTCACCCAACATAAATTTCTCACTCCCAACCAAACTTTCCAAAATACCACCACGTGCCTTAAGTCACACAAGTATTTTACCCAACGTGACTTAAGATACGTTGGAAATACAACCCACGTGACTTAAGTCACGTTTGGTTCTCCTTTAGCAACTTCCTCCGCCGTTCTTTTCAAGTTGTTTGTCGTATTGACTTGCTTCTTATATTATGAAATTCAAATACTATGAACGATTACTCCCGCCACGCTTTTTTGCTGTTCTGATTTTGCGTTTCTAAGCATCAACTGTGATTCCACTATTCACTTTGCTAACAAACTCTTCCCGCCACGAGCGCGTCTGGATGTGTAAAGTCTGCGAACAAGCACCATCTTCCGTCACATGCAAAGTTGACGTTGTTGTTCCCTGCGTCACATGCGATTCTGACATCCACTCTGCCAATCCACTCGCCCGCCGTCACAAATGTGTTCCAGTCGATCCTTTCTTTGACTCCGCTGAATCCGTAGTCAAATATGTTGGAACAAAATGTGTTTAACATTACCACCTTAAGTTTTGATGATAACAAGGTATTAAAATGTCAATTGGATATGCTAATATTTGTTCAAGTGTGTAGGACCATAGTCTAAAAATTATAAGTCTTAAATTCATGTATTGGTTCTGAAAGAACAAATGAGGGCAATGGAATTTAGAAAAGGAAGCTTGTGTTGCAATACAGAGTCTGAAGACTGCCAGAGTCTGAAGACCATCAGAAGCTGACGTCATCAGAAAGTCTGAAGATCCTCAGAAGCTGAAGTTCATCAGAGTCTGAAGACTGGAAGCTGCAGTTAGTTAAAGTTTGTTATTTTGAAGACACATCATTGCAGAAGGAATATAAGCCTGGAGCAACAGCTATTTCAGAGAAATTAGAAGGCATTGGATGTTTATCCACTGAAGAGCGCAGGAAAAAGGACATAGTACAATTGTACAACCACTACACCACTACTCCACTCTTCATGTCTGCAATAGTACAAGATAACAGATGTGTCTACGCTGATTATTCTCTATTCAAGGAATGAATTTGAAATTGTTCCCTCTTAGGACAATAACCATATCAAGCAACAAATCATTGGTGATTATCAAGCTTCAACAACGACTCTTTTTGATGTGCTGGAAATTCTCAACGTATCTCTCACACCTCTATATAAAGGAGTGAAAACTTAAAGATTGTAAGAGACTCAAGAACAATTTACAAGTGCCAAAACTCTGCTGAATTGTTTTCACATCAAAGTTCACTTAGAATTTCTTAACATCTTTCATATTTTAGAAATTCCAGAGTCTTAAGAGTCTGTATCTGATTTGTATTATTAACATCATTGATTGTATATCAAGTGTTCAACCTCAAACAATTTTCTGTGTAGTTTTATTTGCCTAGAAGACTTTTGATTATGTGCTTGAGCATAGGAAACCTTCTGCTTTTATGCTTGAGTATTTGGAAGTCTCTTGCTTTTGTGCTTGAGCATTTGTAATCAGATATTGATTTAATGAACTCTCCTTGGAAGTGCAAGTGGGACAGGACTACTTCCGGATTATGGAAGGAACCTGTATAATTATTCTCTCTCTCTCTCTCTCTCTCTCTCTCTCTCTCTCTCTCTCTCTCTCTACATTATCTACTGCATAAGACTCTTAACTTTGTTCCAGACTCTGAACTCTATCAGACTGTAAACATTGGACTTAGTTTTAATTAGAAGAAAAAGCTAACACAATGCAACTCCCCTACTTGTGTTTTTCTCACCTTCAAAATCCTCCACCGCTGCTGCAGCAGCCACCGCGTCCTTCAATTTCGTTGTTCCTACTGACGACGGTTACGGTCAAGATGATGCTGAAGTGGCCGCGCGGCTAATTCTGAATCCTAATTTTGGATCCAAACTCACTAAAACTCAAGATATCAAAACTAGAGAGATGTTCTTCTCAGATATGGATTCGTTTCTCAATTTTGATTACTCAAACAACTCAGCAACGCGATGAATGATATTGTTGTTCCAATTCAAACTAAACCTACTCTGGTGCCGAGGGTGAATCATAACAACTTGGTAAGAACGGCAGAAGAATCTGCTGAAGGAGAACTGAATTTAACTAAAGCCACGTAGATTGTATTCTAACGTGGCTTACGTCACGCTGACTATAACACCTACATGACTTAAGTCATGTGAGAGTATTTTGGGAAGCTTGGTTGGGAGTGTGCAATTTCTGTTGGGAGAAGAGCAATTTTCTTATTTTACCTGTTGTATTCAATTGAGAGTAGAGAAATTAAGCATAACCGATAGATCAGTCAATTTTACCATATTTTTAGTTGGGGTTAGCCTTCAAAAAAGTTAGACTATTACTTTTTTCACCCTATCATCTTCTCGTGCGTCCTGTGTTTTTTACGAAAATGCTCATGTGATTTTCGAATTTTAGAATCCGAATTGAGTTTTTCCTTTGTTATAGGGTTAAAAAAATGAGTTTTTTTTTCTTTCACAAATTTGGATTTTATAATCCAAAAACCTTAAATAATAAGGCGCAATCCTTGTTTTTTTTTTCGGATTATAAAATTCGAACCGCCCCTAAACACCGTTTTTCAAGGGAAAAACAGTCCGGATTATATAATATGAATTGTATCAGCACAAATTATGAGTCTGTTTGTAGCATGGATAACCAGTTTAAGAACAATATTAATCTTCAGAACTCACATCCTTATGATTTAAGTCATTGTAGTTGTTCTTAGTTAAAAATCCAGTTTTCGGGCTACTTGATCACATTGTTTCGAAACTTTCCCAGAAAATCAGAAGAAAATAAATCAAGGATCAAGACTCTCTTAGAAGGAACTTATTTTGGAACTCCACCCCTCAAAATCCAAAATTTCATTGTTAAGACCCATTTTTCATTTTTATTTTATTTTTCATATTCTCCGAAAAATCCGAAAAAATTTGCATTAGATTTATTTGATTTTTAGAATTTTTTGGTGGTATTTTTATGATTTTATTTGACAAGTTTTTAGCATTTTTTACTTTGTTTTTAAAATAAAAATTTAAAACTTCAGAAATGAAAAGAAAAAAAACTACAAAAATAGGAGAGATTCTAATTGCTGATTATACATAAGCATATTTCGGATTATAAAATCCGAATTAGTGAAAAATCATTTTGGATTTGAAAATCTGAAATCATCATAGGCATTTTCGTAAAAATAAAATAGGACGTGAGAATAACATAGGGTGGAAAAAGTAATAGTCAAAAAGTTAACCTAAATACAGAGTCTTTTTGGCCCAACTTTTTTAGTCAATTGAAAAAGTTGATTATGTATCCTTACAATTATAACCTCACCCTCAATATTTTAAATAAATTGTTCATTTTATGTTCATAAATATATAAACTTAAACGCAACTTTTTCTCACACATTTTAAAAAACGTTTCCAGTACATAAAAGAGAAGAAGTGAGTAAGTTGTAATTTATGGTGTTTTTAGTATTTAAATTCAATAAAAATTAGTTTGTTTTAGTATTGTTTTAAAGTTATTTTATTACAAAATATTAGTTTTCATTTTTCGGACCCAATAATGAAGAAAAGGAAGAATTTTCAAATGCTGAAAAAAGAGCACAACCGTGTGTCCTGTTTGAAGAAAAACTAGGCTAAATGCTGAAAGTTGAACACTGTCTGTGGGTCTACAAGCACGACCGTGCGCCCTACAAACACCATTGTGCGTCTTATGTAGTCTAAAATAATTGTTACAAACTCTTAGAACTTTTTAGTTATTGGCTTGTAACTCAAATTTTATGAATTGTTTGAGGTTCTAGGCTATAAATTTTCTGAGGCAAAAATGATCTGGGAATACTTGTGAACTTACTCTATATTGAAATTCCTAGCTCTTTACATTTATGTTCTTTACTTCTCTGCAATTTATTTTCATGCACTTTAAATTTCTAGTTATTTACTTTCATGCCTTTATATTTCATGTCTTTATATTTTAATCCTATGAACATTAGTGAGTAGACTTTCTAGTCTTGGATTTGTTCGATTAATATAATGATTGAATTCTATTCAACCCAAGTCTATAATCTATTTTATTTAAATTATTTTTCTAATCTAATCTCAACATTTTTAAGCTGAATAACAAATATCAAACGAATGACCGAAAGATGAAGTTTGATATTGTTATTTATCATATCTCATATATCAAATAAAGGACCGAAAGGTGAAGTTTGATATTGGATTAAATGAGATTAGACAAGATAAACAAAATATGAAGAATAGTTTTGTGAGTCTTGCAGGGGCGGATCTGGACTCACAATATCAGTGTGGCAAAAAATTCCGTCAAATAATTAAATAATAGTAAATTGAATAAAGACGTTACAAGAGATCAATCAAATGCTCTAGTAGAATGCCCGCACATATGGACAGTTAAGCGTGTTGCTCTTTTTTTTTTTTGGAAGCAAGTCGCAATTGCATAGAAATTAAAAAATAAAAATTCTTTGTATTGACATATGAATAAGAATATAGATAAATGAACAAATTGTACAAAATATTATTTATGTATTAAATACGAGTAAAAATATAGACATGTGTATAAATTAAAAATAAAATCAATCTCTGTATTAATATATAAGTTAATGTATAGACACATGTAAGAATTAAAAAAGAAATAGGTCCCCTAACTGATATAAGAGTAAAAATATAAACACATGTATATATTCAAAAAAAAGTTCATGTATTAATATTTGAGTAAAAATATAGTCACATATATAAACATAAAAGTTGTTTGTATTAATATACGAATAAAACTACAAAGTAAACTAATAAAAAAAGTTTTAAAAAAAATAAAAAAATTTGGTGTGGCACTTGCCACACCATGCCCTATTCAAATCCGCCCCCTGGAGTCTTGGGATAATAAGGTTGCACTTAAGGGGTCTCAATGATAATCAACCATGAGAATATACTTGATTATTATTGAGATACATTTATATATTCTAAAAGGAAACATAAAATACCAAAGAACACCTTTTACTTAGAATTGAATTTAACATAAAATAGAGAAATAGATTGGGAATGTTTATGATTTAGCATTATGACGAAAACAACAATTCCATGATGCTTTTTAATCTAAACTTTAAACCAAACAATTATAAAATCAAACAACTTATTCCTTTTCAGCTAATCAAAATTAAAAATTAGATTGGTAATTACTTCAAATTCCTGTGGATCGATATTTTTACTACTCGATAGAACCATTCATTTGCGGATTCGTATCACCCTCCCAATGCTCCGCGCATTGTTAGCACCCAAGAGTGATAGTTGAAATTGTTGAGAACTGGTGTAATTGCGACAGAGGAAGGTCCATCAGAAGGATGAACATAGTAAACATTACCTGGTTGTTGAGAAGGATCGAGAATCGGTGGAACAACTACACCACGATTACCACCGCCGTTAATGACAACATTGCCACCACGAACCATCGTAAAAGGAAAACGAAGAAATTCAAGAAAGAAAGAGAAGAACGATGCGCATCAGATCTCAAAAGAGCTCTGATACCATCATAAACGTCATCGTCTTCATGATGAAAATAAGAAAATGCAGAAGCTTAATGAAGAAGAAAGAGAAAATCAGGGTAAAATTGATTGATTCATTAAACTGAATGAATAGTTTGTTACAATGAAGCTTTATATAATAACTTGAGATCCTACATAACTCTCATAGTTTCTAACTAACTGAAAGTTGTAACATATAGCTAGGATACTCTAAGTGTGGTACACAATGACATGGCGAAGTTACAAAGTGGAAGAAGCTTGAGAAGCAAGTTAACTTGCATAGCAAGTTAGCTGATGAAGTGAGTATTTCAGCAGTTTAACATCTTGTTAACCTGCGTCTTAGGGATAATAGTTAAGAAATTTATAAATAAAAGTTTTGTTTTCAAAACATAAGTTTTTATTTTTGATTAAGTTATAATTACACCATCTTTTATAAAAAAAATAAAACTTGTTTCAGTTGCTTAACCAATGCTCATAGAGTATTGGTTAGCTTTCTCCTAAAACAAAATATAAATGAAATAATTTTTTTCACTAATGAATTATAATATGAAATGGATGAAGTACATTTTACATTAAATAACCAAAAAATGTCGACATATTCAATTTTTTTTTACTACAATCATCTATATTATAACAACTATATCATGCATAAAGGTATTCCTCATACCTGCCCCTGTTCCATGTTATTACTATTTGAGATAACTAAACTATTTCTATCTCACATGATGACATCTTGGAAGTTATTAATAACAAATATATTTTTTAGTTCTATCTTCATGTATTACTTTTTAATATAAATAACAAATGCAATGTCAACATATTGACATTTTTTAACTACAATCAAAGAATTTTTCCCTTTGTTAATATTGTTTCTTTAAAATTGTTTTGTCAAAGGGAAATGCTCAAAGCTGGCCCACTCCCACCCTCATGACTCATTGCAATGAATCAACAGTTGACATTTTTCACACTCACATCATCACACAAAATCAAAACTCAGATACAACCTTACAGTCTGAGCAACATATAGAGTTTTAGATTTTTTATTTATTTCCATGGTCTATAATATCTCAATCTAGAATCATGTTGCAATCAAGAGCCAGGTAAATTATTCAACTCTCTGGTCTCATATTTTGTTTCAATACAAAAACATATGCAAGATTTTTTGTTGACTCTTTCAAATGATTCTTGATGAATTTCTCAGCTACTATTATTCTTTTTTCTCTATTATCTTATTATCCTTATGCTAAATTCTGTATTATTGTGGTGAGAATCCAATAGTCTTTAGTTTGGTCAATTAAACTGCTTTGAGAATCTCTTACCTTTCAATATCTAAATTGCAATTGGTTATTTGATTTATTTATACATTCCTTGATCAGTACTACACAAATGAATTTATGTATATATTTTTGTCCTAGGTATATGCTTCTTTGCATATATTCTATAATAAAGGTATGTTTTGATTTTCTTTATTTGAGTTTATCTGATTGCACAAACATATATGAGACTGTTTGGTAGAGTTTATGGAAAAAATTTATGACAACATAGTTTATGAAAACATATTATAGTTTATATGATAACAATTTGATTTGATTTTATCTATTATTGTAGAAACCGTGTATACATAAGCACTGATATGATAAGCGTTTACAGTAAAAGTGTATAACTAAGTTGTTTATTCAAACCGGGCCTAAGCCATTGTCGACATTTTGAATATAAGGTCCATGGCTTCAATCTGAGCCGCAAAATAACTATTTTTGATGTTGCTGAAACCACAATGCGGCCATAGTTAAGTCTGCATCATCCGTATTTGACCACAATTGTCCGAATATCAAAGATTGCGACATGACCACAACCGACCTCTATTTAAAACCCTGGTCATTACATCTGTTTGGCATAAACTTTGATATAAATATTTGATTTGCTATTTGTTTAGTCTATTATCATTTGATAGTGAATTTAAAATTTCAGATGGATGTTGCAGATATGCTATTCAGTTGAAAGATTGAAGCCAAGTTCAATTCAAGGCAAAGAAAGAAAATATGGATGATGGAAATTCTGAGGTTTCTGATAAACTTTCAGATAATGTTCTCTTTTCAAATCCAGAATCATGTAGCAATTTTCAAACTTCAACATCTATGAACACAGTTACTGAATTGTCTAATAGCACCACAAAAACATGCATTCACACTCACACTTGTAATCCATCTGGTCCTGATGATGCTTATCACACACACACATGTTTTCACACACATACTCAAGTTTTTGCATCTGAAGATGACACAAATTCAAGGCCAAAAAGGAGTTCTGGCAATAGAGAAGCTGTAAAAAAGTATAGGGAGAAGAAAAAGGCAGAAACTGCTTATTTGGAAGAAGAAGTTAAGAAATTGAAACTTGTGAACCAACAACTTTTGAGGAAACTACAAGGGCAGGCACTACTTGAAGCTGAATTGTCAAGGTTAAGGAACATTTTGGTACAGCTTAAGGGAAAAGTTGACAATGAATTAGGTTCTTTCCCTTTTGAGAAAAATCTGCCATGTTTGCATCCACATGCAGGATCATCATCTAAGGTTAACCCTTGTGCATATTGCAAACCACATGAGTAGTACTAAAGGACAAACTATTGAGTATGGACACTGAATAACTTCATGTCATCTGCACACAAGTATGTTTACTAAGTTTTTGATCAATTGCTATTTATGTCCTTTTAGAATTGGATTGAAGGTGTGTCTGGTGTCAACACCTTGGAATTGGATGAAGGCGTGTCTGGTGTCCGACACATGTTACATTTAATCACTTACAGTTTTTAAATTATTACTGGTATCTATGTGTGAATGTCGTGTCTGTGTTAGTGCTTGAAAGATTGTTATCTTTAATTGCAGTTTTGGTAGTGAGTTGAGACTAAACACATATAATTAGTGTTATGTTATTATAAAAGGCTTGTTAGATACTTAAAGTTAACCTTATGTGATGAAGTTTGATTTCTATAATGTATAGAATATGTATGTATACAAAGGAAGTGTTTTTGTAATTTGTACAATATATAACATGTAGCAAGTGTATATCTCTAATATGATGTATTCCATCACATTCAAAGTCATTTGCATCTGTAATTACCACCTTATGATTTCTTAAATCCTCCATTGTCAAAATACCACCAGCTTCTCTAACATCCTTTGTCAAAATATCCTCCATTTCTTAAATCCTACTCTCTTGCAACTTATAACCCATGTGAGGTCAAGTTCACACAGCTTTCTTTGAAATGCCCCCATCTTACATGGTCCATCGAGCAGACAGTTGATTTCCATAATGTTGCATTGTTTTGTGAGAGTATGAGCAACAAGAATATAATATTTGTTACGTTTAGTAGCATTTCTATTCAAAATGCAAATTTTCCTTATGCCTGTTGCAGTGAACTCAGAAAAGTTACTTAGAGTCGTATGATTTTAGGGTCCAATTTCAGACTGGATGGTATTGAAAGATAATCAGCAAACTGCCATTTGAATGTTAATCACCCTTTTGATTGAAGATTCAGCATCCAAAACCAGCTAATGACATTATAGGACACAAGGTGGAAAACTTTATGTAAATAAAAACATACTGTTGTAAATGTTTATATAGTTGACTTGTACACTTAATACTAGGGCTATCTGGATTCTTTTTGCAATTAAATAAAATTTGCTGTTTCATTTTTAATTTGTCAAAATTGTAATTGTCTGTGACTGAACATTTTCGGATATGCCTTCAATATATGTTGTGTTCTACAAGATCTTCAACATGAGTGTCAATTAAAAGCCGTTAGATTTAAAAGATTGGAGGGTTAAGATTTGGAGTAAGTGTATAGACTTACTCTTGAAGTCGATATATCCCTCCTATATATATGTTTGTGTGTGTGTGTGTTTGTGTGTTAAGATATGAAGATTGTTAGGAGGGGGAAAGACTACGAGTTACTGGAGTGAGAGACTAATGAAGAATGAGAGTATGTTTATAAAATACCTCAATTGTGATTTATCTCCCGATTATTTTTGTCGTCTAAATAACAGAATCACTTATTTCCATTTGAATTTTCTCGTGTTCTATCACAGAAACTCGTAAACTTCACAGCAATTGTGACAACGTCGGTATTCTTTATCATGACAACAAAGAAAAACTCAAAACAGCCATCACCAGAACATAAGGTGTGAAATATAATTTTGGACAAGAAAAAAACAGTGGTTATAAAAGTTTATTAAGAAAATCTAACAAGCTTTGTTTATAGAGTAAGCAAAGCCAGCATTTGCATCCCCAAAAGGTTCCTGTAGAAGCAAGTCTAACAGCCCTAGATTCGCGTAAAAATCATTTTCAGACTCAAAATTTAACCTAACAAACTTGGTGACATCCTCTAGTGCTACTCATAAACTATTGAAGTTACAATTAGATCTCAACTTGTGTCCATTTGTTCTCCACCTTCAGTTTGGTCTTGACTAATCTCATCATGTTTCTGTTTCTTCATCACCCTTGGTGATTTCTTCTGGTGTCGCTTTGTCTGGCGGTGCTGGCAATGTGTTTTCCACCTTCTCTACTATTTCAGCTACCTCTTCATCTGGAAAACGCTCCTCAATATCTAACATAATACGTTAACAACACAAGCCAACAAATCAATATTGTTTCGATTTGTTTCAAATAGATATGTATGCAACAGACCTCCCATTCCCAGTATGACTTCCTAACCTTTTTCTGCTAGAAATCATGTTAGGATATGACCACCATCTATTAGACCAACTCCACTTTTTTTTACCCTAGGTTGCTTGGTCTATATGTATTTAAAATCAAATATAGAAGTCAATATGGACTTTTCTGAATTAAAAAAACAGATAAAAAAGACTAGAATTCGTGTTTTAATATGCTTAATTATTCTTGGTACTTTGGCGGTGTTGAATCTGTGAAGCACCAGTACTTCAGGTTGAGATTGTGTCGTCACGTGTTGGTATGACACTCGTGCAACACAAGACATTAAGTTATATTCAATTACTTGTGTTTTCTCAAATTATTATCAATGTCTATGTATCAGGGTTGTGTCGTGTTCGTGCTTCATAAATTGTTGTAGTCTTAGACATCTAGGAGAGAATACTTTATTTGCTAAAATAGTAAGCTGCTCTCAAAAGATTAAGAAGCAGAACAAAAAACATTAAACTTTTCTAAAAGTAATATTAGGTCTTTAACTAGTTAAACAATAAATCTAGGCCATAATTACATCAACATTTTTCAATTTCTACATATTTGATGCATAGGGAGATCAATTGTGTTCGGAAATTTTTGGTGTTTCTGCTTAATTTGCTGGAAACAAACGAGTATTCTTTGTGGGAAGCAAAAGTTGAAGAATACAAACATTAGTAGATCTTGTAGATTGGACATCATGCTTTGCAGATGCTCATTACAATTTATCTCTGCAGGTTAATGGATATACAAGCTAATTAATTCACTTCTTGGGACCTAGGAAAGCAAACACTAAGTCTAAATATTTCATACCTAGCTATCATCTTATGGTTCCATAAAAAGCAATTTGAGAACTGATAACAAATATAAGTGGGTCTGGGATATGGATTTGCCGAATAACTGAGTTTTTTTCCCCACCTTAAATGTTTTTAGAAATCAAAGTACTATGTTTCCATCCTTGCAGATAATAACAGTTTCTTATATATTACTAATTATTATGTAGGCTTAAATGCACTTTTGGTCCCCTATGTTTGTCATGGTCGCAATTTTGGCCCTCTATTAAAAAAAAAATCCACTTTCCAGCCCCCTAACTTCACTCCCTTTTACAACTCATAGACCCCCTCTAATTTTGACTGGGTCAAAGTCCAGGTGGCCATGAGGTGGACGCCACGTGGCATTTAATGAATTAAAAATAAAATAAAAAAACAAAAAAGAATTAAAAAAAGGAATTGGCACTTGAAACAAAAGAAAACGCAAACTGAAGAACCAAATTGTCATCGTCGTCTATTAGTGTACATCATCACCCATAACCTACAAAGAATCTTCTAATTTCTTCTTTTCTTTCTTGTAAACAACAATATGATATCTATGATTTGGCTTCTTATAGTACAAATATAATTTGGCTACTTAATTCATCTTACAAAGATTAACATGTACCAAATTATTTTTGTATACCTAACATGTAACTTAAACATTAACTAACCATAATATGTCAGGCGCATCCCAGTTATCAAAATAGATGTCAAGAGACATATTTTTTTCATCAAACATAATCTATCGAATCATCAAGAGAAATTGGCTTGCACAATCTCCACCCACGATAATTTTTATGCACCTTCCCATACTTGTGGCATCAGTTTTGATAAAATAGACATTATATGGATTAGTATAATTAGGATCATCTAAGTGGTTGCTTTGATCCCAAAGAATATTAAGACCTTGAAAAAATTCTACTAACCATCCTAACAATAGGACCCGAGCTTGGAAATTCACAGTCAATTGATGCAATATATACGTCTTCATTAAAGAGAAATGTTCAATGTTATGTGCAAGCATTATACTTCAATCAAAGAGTAAATAGGCAATTACCCCCCTGAAATTGTAAGTTTCGTCAATTACTCTCCTGAAATTAACAAAACTTTGCACAACGTTAATCAATTTACCCCTCCGTCAAATTCTTCTGTTAGTCAACATGACGTTTTGCAAATATCCCCTGAAGTTTTGCACTAATGTGCAAAATGTCCCCCAAACTTAAAAATTTATATATTTTTTTCTTGTCCTTAACTCAAAAGATATTAACGTGTGTAAAGGGCTACACTTGGTGATTCATATGATGTTTGTGTTTTAAATGTATGGGATGAGTATAAGAAACTTGATTATCAAAAGATTTGTGATAATTTGAAAAAACCATCATTTGTTTTTAATGGTAGAAATGTTGTTGATTGTAATTGGTTTATTCAATTGGTAAGCCACTTGATTCATGGCATAAAGACATGCCTGCTATGCCTTAAAA
>Ga0228711_1004540_pt1 | contig 21322 bp, 14 predicted proteins | sample MedpolnodulmetaG_2_FD_177996 | JGI IMG/M metagenome (GOLD analysis project Ga0228711, IMG submission 177996) | Root nodule microbial communities from Medicago polymorpha collected in Santa Monica, California, United States - brown nodules | ecosystem: Host-associated > Plants > Roots > Nodule... | reverse complement strand
GGTGGTGTGGGGTTTACTGTATTAAGTATTATCAACAAGCATCGATTAATTCCTAATTAATTTAAAATGGAAGATAGCGTATCCATTGTCAAGTAAACAACTGTGAGAAATTAAAATAACATATAAAGATTGAGCCTACCGGAAGATAATAAACTTTCACAATATCTTGCATCAAATTTTAAGTCTAGGTTTAACTCTAGCTCAGATTCAAAGTCTGACAAAGAAGAAAAATAATTAACAACTAACATATGTCTTTTGAAAGAAACTTTATTGTGTCTTGAATTAAATAAAGTTGAAGGAATTACTTTATGAGAAATCAATACAAAAGGAAAAAAACGTGACAAAATATACTCGTATTAATTAACTAGTTACAACAAAAATAATCGTGTCACTACAGCTATATATATATATATATATATATATATATATATATATATATATATATATATATATATATATATATATACACTTAACAATAGTCAAGAGTCAAGACACTCACAACCATAGGCTAAAAGCACTATATCAATTTTTTTCTCCTCTTCACTATTGTGCTATTAGCTACCTTGAGCCATGGCTTCTACTTGCGATAAGGGTTTTGCTGATAGTTATATGATTTTGAATCCAGAAGATGCTCATTTCTTTGATATTATTCGTATTTTACTTTCCCGGAACATAGGGCATAGAAAATTTGTGGATAGTAATGCTGAAGGAGATGTGGAGGGAAGTTTCAGAGGTAGATGGCTTATATTTATCTCTATTGTTCTCCAGAAAGTCTTGTTGTTCATTGCTAAACCACTTGCCAAGTTTGGTTATTGGGTTGAGATGTTGATTAATCTCATTGCTCTTAATGGAGGCATCACCATGATTATTATTAACTTTCTCTCAGGTTCGTTCTCTTAATTTGGCTATTTGCTACTATATTCACTTGTCAAATACCTAATTAACAAGTCAAAGAAAAAAAGTGGTATATCTGACCAGCTAGATGATGGCTTTAATTTATAAGTTAAGACATATTTCAACTGTAGTAAATCAGATCTCAGTTGTCCTCATGAGCTTAACTCAGTTGTTAGGGACAATGCATAATATATGTAAGGTCCAGGGTTCAATACCCGACCACCAAAAAAAAAAAAAACAGATCTCAGTCCTAAGCAGGCAATTTGAGTCTTTTTGGTGTTTGGTTTGGCTTGTGTTCCTTGCTTGTATTGGTCTTTTTTCCTTAGTTTTTGAGTGGCTTCTCTTACCTCTAGGTACTGGTTAGATCTTTTGGTGTTTCCATTGGGTCTCCCTATTCCCTATTTTTTTAGTAGTGATATTTGAACAACTCTTTTGGTAAACCTTTTGGGACAACCTTGTTGTTCTCTCTTCTCATTGGTCAAAAATAATAGAGAGAGAAAAATGTAGAGAGAGAATAAGAAGATAATGTGAGTATGATAGAGAAAGTTGTACAAAAATGATTGTACAAATATTTTTTTTTGTTAATGATATTTCAATAACCATTTTATAATAACTTATGAGTCAGCCTTCTTTTTTCTTTTCTTTTTGAAACTAAAACGATATAATATAGAGAGAAAATTATTTTAAAATAGTTATACAAATATTATTAATTTTTTTTAATGAAAATATTCATACAAGTTTTATCAGTAATTTTGCTCTAACCATCTGGATTTCGATAATAAAGATCACATGAAAAATTGAAGATATATTTTAATTTTTTGAGTTTTTCATTTTTTTTTGTTATTAAATCAATTTTTTATGTCTTCCATTCTGTAATTTAATACTATTACTAAACTTAATATCTTAAAAATAAAAAAATATCTTATATATATTATGTCAAATACCTAATTAACAAGTCAAGAAAAAAAAGTGGTAAATCTGACCGGCTAGATGAATATTTGATGGCTTTTATAAGGTAAGGCATATTTCAATTGTAGTAAATCAAATCTCAGTCCTAAGTAGGCAATTTGAGTCTTTTTGGTGTCTGGTTTGGTCTGTTTCCTTGCTTGTATTGGTCTTTTTTCCTTAGTTTTTGAGTGGCTCTTCTTACCTCTGTGTACTGGTCAGATCTTTTCTTTTTGAAACTAAAACGATATAATATAGAGAGAAAATCATTTTAAAATAACTATACAAATATTATTAATATTTTATATATTTTTTTATTATTAAAATATTCATACAAGTTTTATGAGTAAATTTGCTCTAACCATCTGGTTTTCGATAATAAAGATCACATGAAAAACTGAAGACATATTTAAAATTTTTGAGTCTTTCATTTTTTGTTGTTGTTAAATCCATTTTTTATGTCTTCCATTTTGTAATTTAATACTATTACTAAACTTAATATCTTAAAAATAAAAAAATCCTTGTCCCGATAAAATGAGTGATATGCTATTTAAATATATAAAAAATTGACCCCATATTCTGAATCTGTATAAAAATATATAACAACTATAATTTATTTTGGATCATTACTTAAAATTAATAATGTCACTCGAAAAGAGAAAGACGAAAACTAATAGAAAATTCCCTCCAAAAAAAAAAACTAATAGAAAATGAAATTGTGTATGCACTCTATGTCCATGCGATGCGACAACAAAAATATTGTACAGATTTTCTTGAAAAAATATATCGTACAGAGAACATTTCTACATGGAAATTGCTGGCAAAGTAGCTTAAGGGGAGCTACATGCATGGTCCACCACACATCGAAGTTTATCTCTGATTCAAATTATTTATTTATTCGGTCAATTATGAAATATACAACAGAAATGAATCTTTGCATCATACACATGTAGTTTTCACCATTAAATCAATAAATTTTATCATTAAATTAAGTGATATATGATGTGATTTATTGATTTCATAGTAAATAAAGTATTTTTGCATTGTACAAGATTATTTTGTTTATACATTTTAGACAAAATTGTTTATTAAATGAAAACTAGGCCAATCCATTTCAAATTTTGCATTGCTAAGGTGGGACTTAAAATCATTTAAAAAGTTATTTTTAAGCCTAATTCATTGTTATTATAAACAAAAACAGGTCATTTGGAAGTCCCAAATCCTAAATCTTCAAAATACTTGTCTTGCATTGGAAATTTGGATTCACGAGTAAACCTCGACATTCTCAAGCGTGACGACAACAAATACTATGTTAATCTAGCTATGATGGCTGCAAAAGCAGTCTATGAGAATGAAGCTTTCCTTAAATATACTATCAAATATGACTGGAAGGTACAAGATTAACTTATTTGTCAAGTTTTATTGGGTGCTGTTTATCTTCTATGTTCATTTAATTACTTTCTTTTGACTCACTCCTATTTCTTTTTTCTTTCTTACAGATGGAGTATGTGGGATTTTTTGACTGCTGGAATGGTATGAACTAAAAAACAAACCAACTCTATCTATTAATTATACTACCCTGGTTTTGAATCTAATAAGAAGAAGGAAAAGAAAAACTCATTTCACCTATAATATACATATAAGAAAATTTTAACAAATTAGTCTCACATCACTAATAATTATATATTTTTAATAAATTAATGAAATAATTATTAAATTATATTTTAATTAACACAATTTAAATTTTCAATAACTCTTTCCTTTTTATGAAATATTTCTTATGAATAACAATTTAAAAATTTAATTTAAATTTTTGTTATATTATACAGATTAATTATAAATGAGAAGATCAGTTGTTACATATTTTAAAAAAATATATGATTTTGATATTCTGTAGAGATTTTAGAAAAAGAAACATAAGTTATTTTTTATTTGTTGACTATAATGAAAAACATTTTAAAAAAATCAGTTATCAAACATAACTTTTTAGAAAAGCTACTCAAAAGTAATTTTCATTAAAGTAGCTTTTTAGATAGTGATGGCCCTACTTATTTTTGCTTGCATTTGAGATTGATTTGAGTACATTTGTATTCATGTTTTCAAGCTTATTAAATTATATTAAAGAACACTTAACTGTATGGTTGATTAACTTTTCTTTTTAATATCCTAACATATGCAGAATATCAAGAAAGGGCCACAACCCAAGTCTTGATATTATTGGACAAATTTAAGGACCGTGACACTTATGTGGTGGCTTTTAGAGGAACAGAACCCTTTGATGCAGATGCATGGTGCACCGATCTTGATATCTCTTGGTATGGGATTCCCGGTGTTGGAAGAGCACACGGTGGATTCATGAAAGCCTTAGGACTGCAAAAGAATTTGGGTTGGCCTAAAGAGATTGAAAGAGATGAAAAACTTGCCCCACTAGCCTATTATGTTATTAGGGACATATTAAGAAAAGGTTTGAGTGAAAACCCTAATGCAAAGTTTATAATTACGGGTCATAGTTTGGGTGGAGCATTAGCAATACTTTTTCCAACAATTATGTTCTTACATGATGAGAAATTATTGATTGAGAGGTTGGAAGGGATTTACACATTTGGACAACCAAGAGTTGGAGATGAGAGATATGCACAATATATGCAACAAAAAATGAAGGAAAATCGTATAACATATTGCAGGTTTGTTTATTGCAATGACATTGTTCCAAGGTTGCCCTATGATGATAAGGATATGCTCTTCAAACACTTTGGGATCTGCCTTTTCTTTAATAGGCGCTATGAACTCAAGGTACGTATGAAATTTGATGTGTATTTTTTTCTTCTTCATATGTTCTCTCCATTTGACTTAATCTTATTCGAAGTGTGTCCGAAACAACCTCTCCCATTTAAAATTTGAAATTTGATTTGTCACGTTATGAGATTCTAACCCCTTCAACTAGATAATGTATCGGTTCATGTGTATGCTTTTGATCATACCAAAAGTAATATAATGAATATATCGAATTTATCAAGTTAGCATTTTTTTTAAGCAAGTAAAATTCTCATTATTTAATTTCAATGCAGATTCTTGAAGAAGAACCCAACAAGAACTATTTTTCACCTTGGTGTGTGATACCCATGGTATTTAATGCCATACTGGAACTCATAAGGAGCTTTACCATTGCCTATAGAAATGGACCACACTACAGAGAAGGATGGTTTCTCTTCTTTTTTAGGATGATTGGTTTACTAATTCCTGGATTACCTGCTCATGGTCCCCAAGATTATATTAATTCAACTCTCCTTGGATCCATTGAAAGACATTTCAAAGAAGATTGATGTATCAACATGTGTCAATCGAAAATAAGCTTATAGCCTGTTTGCTTTTGAGTTTGTCAATCCACGTTTTAAGGAAAACCACGACAATTTATCATGTTGGCAGAAAATCTTCAAATACTAGCTTAATAAAATCACGACAGTTTTGCTTTGGAAATCACGCCAGCTGTGCGTTTGTGTTGTAAACTCTATACCAAACGGGGGCACTTATAATAAAGCATGTTAATTTAATGCTTCAATTTGCCAATGCAAAGTTGTTATTTTAAAATTGTGTAAACACAAAAAATGCTATAGAGTGAGTTTGTTCTCTTCTCAAAGAGAGGCATGAAATAGATATTTATTTCACTTATAGTTGTATCCTCTAGAACTATAGCATCGTTTCTACCTATCAAAAACTATAAATCGTTTCTAAGTGAAATGAAGGTTTCGATCTTTCAACAATATTATAGGTCAAGTATCATCATACAACATTAAGGAACCTACATTTCAAATTTGGATTCCACAAGTGAATCGATGTTTTCATACATGAGAAGTATGAACTTGCACGGGCTTAAAGTTACATGTTAGCTCCCAAAATAAAGAAATTACCCACCAAGTCTAATATAAATTTCTCCCCTAAAGAACCCTCGTGATACAATGAGTGAACTTTCACCATCATGCTCAATACAATTCCGTTACCCCAATACACATAGGCTTGTCAGGTCCGTCCTATATGGTGACCACATAATCGACACTTCACTTGACCATAAATCATAACATATACCTTTCTCTCCTCATAAGCTTAAATCATTCCTCATGATAGAGTACTATCATTGACACAACACAATGCACATGTTAATAAGATTCATAATATTCGCATCACATTATTTACAATACATGTGTACTCATCCACATAACTCACACTGCATAATTTTCACATATCACACGTTTGATCACATTGATCTTGATTTCGCAAATAAAACCTTTAGCACCATTCACACAAGGGTCACATTAATTTCACTCTATAAATATCACTTAAGTCATCAAACATCACATAAGTTACAATATATAATTGAATGTAAAACATGGTGAATTTTTAGGAAGGCGGTCCACCGTAACTAGTAGCCATCAAATTCTAACAACTCTCTCTAAAAAAAAACTCTAACAACGATTGATGATTCTATTTAAAAATAAAAAATGTAAGATTTTACGTATTTACGTATAAACAGTGACTTGATTGATGTTAGTTTAATAAAATCTACGTATTTATTCTATATTGTTTTAATCAAAATGGTATCAATTACAACCAAGAGATAACATTTGTCGTCATTAGAATTTAAATATTTTTTAAGTACTAGTACATGATGGACCACTAATAAAGGTGGTATGTATTAGAATTTCTCTATAAAACTAGGGGTGTTTATGGGTTGGGTCAACCCAAAAAACCCGTCAAACCCCACCCTAAAAACCCAAAAAAGTGGGTTGGGTTGAGCGATTGGGTGGATATGGTTTTAAAAATGATAAACCCATAAAAGATAACGGGTTTTGGGTAAAACCAAACCCAGACCCAATAAACCCACTTACCCAATAATGCTCATACTTTTATTTTATTTTCACAGGGAGGAATGAGAATAACAAAGGTTTTGGTTATAATATTTCTTTAAAAAATAATAATAACTGGTTATAAATCAAGTTTAATTTCAAAAATTGACACAACAAATCCTCTATATTGAAAATCAAAGTCTAATTTCTAAAATTGACACAACACATCCTCTATATTGAAAATCAAAACATGTTATAGTTACAAATTTTGATGCTGCACTTTTTAGTTATTTTGATGTTAAAGCAATTTTACGTCATCCAACTTTAGTTTGTTGCAAGTATTTTATGATGAAATTTGTTATTTAATATTATAAATTTTTATTTTATAACGCTAAAATATAGTGAAATAGGTTACACAATTTTTTTTAAGAAAATAAAAAGTTAAGTAATTTTTATGAGAAAAAATTCGAGGACGCGTCATTTAGTAATTTAATATTAACAAAAAAATAATTTGGGTAACCCACAACCCAACCCAAACTAAACCGGAAACTAGTGGGTTTGCTCAAACCCATCAATTAATATAACAGGTGAACGTTTTACCTCACCCAAACCGGAGTATCCTATATGGTTCGGGTCTTGGGTTTGGCCAAAACCAACCCAAATCCACCCACGAACACCCCTATATAACACAACACCTTAATAATATTTCTTATTTAACATATTATGCCTCACTTGTCAATTAATAAAATAAAAAATAAAATACTTTTTTCCCTCATCTCTCCCCCAAAAATTCCAACCGAAATAGACAATTATTAAGCGCCCTACTTCTGGTAATGAGGACTTTCCCATCTGAAGATTTTCAAATGATGGACACTTCTCTATAAAATCATCTTATCAGTCTTTGTTGGATGACAATTCTATCTTGAATACTTCTCCAAGTTTCAAGCTTCTCTGGAAGTGGAAATGGTCGTCTGGAATCCAAACTTTCCTTTGGAAGTTGTCCAATGGAATGCTTCTTACTAATGAGTAATGACGAAAGGAAGCATCATGGCATAACAGATTCCGACCTTTGTTCTATACGCATGCCAATTTGGTACAATAGTCCGAGAGATTGTTATATACCCTTCTCACTTATGAAATTACTTATTCCTTTATATCAGTGGCATTTACCTGCCACTTAACATTTTTCAGCAACACTTAACTGCCGCTGTCACTTTTAAAATCGGTTTAATCACGTTTTAAATTAGTTCAACCGATTTTAAAAGTGATAGCAGCAGTCAAGTGTCGCTGAAAAATACCGAACGACAATGAATCGGGTGAAAAACAATTTTCGTTGGTTTATTACCGAATAATTTTTGGGTCAAAAAGAGTTTTGATTAATCATTCGGTTCAAGAAAAAACCGGTCCTGAGGTCCAACCAGACCAAACCCAAGTCATAAATGTATAGTTAAATGTTAAAAGGTTAGTTGGTAAAATGTAAAAAGACAGACAAACAAACAAACAAACAAACAGGAGGAACCTGAGACGGTGCGGAGCGATAGAGGGAGGAGGAAGAGGGAGATAGATTGAGCGAGATCTTCAATTTAGGGTTTTGAATTTCGTTTTCATCAAGGTCAGTGAGAGTATCAATTCACCAAATTCTTTCAATTTTTTCGCAATTCGTTTATTCAATTTCATAGATATCCAACCCCCAAAAGCAGAATTTTGATTTGGTATATCAATGATGATGACGACGACAATTTTTGTGTGTGAGAAAAAAGTGTGCTTGTTATGTGCAGGGAGAAAGTGTGAGAATTTTAGAGAGAGTGGTGTGAGAACGAGGTGGAATTGGATAGAATTTTTGTTTTTCTTGTTAATTTCACCTTCATAGGGATTTTTATTGTGCTTTGTTCAAGTTGCAAATGGAGCAGAGAAAGCTTGTGGTTAGTTATGAATATTCAATTTGTTTATTTTTATTCATTTGGGTTGATTTTAGTTTTTAATTGCAATAATCAAAATGTTGATATGTTTTGATTTGTGTTTATGGAATTGGATATCAGGTTTTGGGGATTCCGTGGGACGTTGATACCGAGGGTTTGAAAGAATATATGAGCAAATATGGTGAATTAGAAGATTGCATTGTCATGAAGGTTAAGTCTTACTTCCCAGTTTTATGTGTTTTTATTTAATGTTCAATTTGCGTATGATCATTATCTACTTCATTAATAATAAATGTGTGTATGTACAAACAAGCGTGTGTGCCCGTCATTCAATTACTAACTTAATAAACAAGCGTGTGTGCCCGTTATTCAAGCGTGAGTTCTTGAAATATTGATGCATGAGTAATGTGCGAATCCGTTTGGAGTAATAATCCATTTTGGTCTTTCAAAGCTATGCTATCAATCGCACTGCTATTGTGCACAATTGGTAGAGTCATGGTGCAGGATGGAGTCCTGCAGTGACGTAATTATTTGGTGCATTGCGTTTTGTAGGGGCAGCTGTTGCTGCTGCAAATCGTGTTGGAATTGTTCACAGCTTTGTGAGCTACAGGTTCCGCACTTCCTACAGTCCGAAAGAGAAGAAGGAAAACCTGTGTTGCCTTCCTTCCTACAAGGACCATGTCTACCTGCGTTTTCCAGCCAGCTTTGCGTTTTCCGGCCAGCTTTTTTGTTTTCTGGTCACTTCAGGGCAATACAGCTGACACATTTTGTTTTACGTTAAGGAACCGCTGAATGATAGTTGTTTTGGGTTAAGGAGCCACTAAGTGATAGTTGCTGACTACCTAACTCCACCCTCTTCTATCACTTGGCTTGGCATTAGATATGTAAAAATTAGTAAAAAAGAACTACATAGATAGAAACACTATCATCTGTAATGTCAAGGAAATTCCCTGCACAATCTTCACAGGCCATTTCCCATGCTTATTTATCTGAAATTTGAAAAAAAAAATGACATGCTTAGACTAGGTGCAAAAAAAAGAGAAGAGAACATATCAAATTTGTTTTATCACTTCCGGACTGAATGTGAAATATACATGTCATATACAGGGGTAAGTTAGATTTCCCCTATACTATGCATTCTAATCTACTTATTTTGATTCAGGAGCGTTCAACTGGACGATCTCGTGGTTTTGGATATGTTACATTTGCTTCAGTGGATGATGCCAAGGTAACTTTCACCTAGATACACACATTTTGCTGGTCATACTCACATCTACATGTATATCACGAGTTGGATGTCTCTCTGGCTGCAGGAAGTATTGTCAGGTGAACATGTTCTTGGTGATAGGATGCTGGAAGTCAAAGTGGCTACACCAAAGGTTACAAAAATATTTGTTTGAAACTTGAAATCTAGTCTGGTTCATTGATGTTTTACTTGTAGAAAATATAAAACCATGTGCTATAATTGTAATACTAATTCTTGTGATGTTACATTTTAAAGGAGGAGATGAGGGCACCAGCCAAAAAAGTTACCAGAATTTTTGTGGCCAGGATTCCACCATCAGTAACAGAAGAAACTTTTAGAAGGTATATAAGTGTTGGTATCTTCATTTAAAATAAATCAGACTCATGAGTGTTTTATCTTTGGTGATATACTCTTTTATACTTGTTGAAATTTGTTTTAATAGTTTTCTGTCCTTTTTTTTCTTTTTATTGCAGTCATTTTGAGAAATATGGTGATATAACAGATTTGTACATGCCAAAGGTACTTTGCTCCCTTTGAATGTGCATTGCAGACTTATGCATAATTTACTCTTTTATTTATTTGAATTTTTAATCATGTACTATAATTTTCATTTATTTCTAACAGGATCAAGGCTCAAAGATGCATCGTGGTATTGGTTTTATCACTTTCGCAAATGCAGGTTAGGCCATTTACTGTAGCTTATGCATGCACTTTACTTGTAAGTTATAGTTGTCTACATATTTTAAATATATGGTAGTTTCATAGGATCTTGGTTATCACTTGGAGAAGAGGATTTTGACAGTACTTGCTATCTGCACTATTTTTACTATCCGTGCCATTCTAGTTTTGCTTTAATTTTTGGTTCTTAGACTTTTGAAGTAAAATGGAAAGAATACACATCAATTGCTCTAAGGAAAATGTTCTCTTTTGCAGAGTCTGTGGAGAATTTGATGTCAGAAACCCATGAACTCGGAGGTTCTGCTGTAGTGGTTGATCGAGCTACACCTAAGGCAAGAGTTTGTATAGCTTCTCATTTTATGGAAGAATAATTTGCGAAATTGCAGAATGGTGCTCCATCTGTAATGAAGACATTTTCAAAAATAAAATAAAATTATACCAGCGGGGTTTCAATTCCATATACTTTCATTGTTTAGACCTAACTATTGAAGGATATTTGTTTTTTATATTTTTCTGTATTATAATTTTGCTGTACCATTTTTATAGGAAGATGACGTTAAGCCAACTGGCAGAATGTCACAGGGGGGAGGTTATGGTGCATACAATGCATATATTTCTACAGCAACTAGATATGCAGCACTCGGAGCTCCTACTTTGTATGACCATCCCGGCCCAATTTATGGAAGTAAGCATGGAAGCAATTGACCTCTGTTCAATTAAAATGACTAATGTTGCTTCATACTGACAATCTCACTTTTTAAATTAGGGGGAGAGCCTCGTCGGAGAATTAGTAAAAAGATTTTTGTTGGTCGCCTCCCCCCAGAAGCAAATTCTGAGGATCTCCGTCAATATTTTGGAAGATTTGGCCGCATAGAAGATGTTTACATTCCCAGAGTAAGATATGAATAAAAAAACTTATACCAGTGTTTAAAGCTGATTAACTCACCCGTCTTTTTATGTGTAGGATCCTAAGAGAACAGGTCACAGGGGTTTTGGATTTGTTACTTTTGCTGATGAAGGCGTAGCAGATCGTGTCTCTCTAAGGCCTCATGAGATTTGTGGACACGAGGTGTTTTATTTTGGCTTTGCTTCTGTATTGCATTACCATTGCTTAAAAAATTCAAATATGTAGGTGTTTTGATGGAATGGAAGGAGATCTGTAGGGCAGTGTAGGTGTAGATTAACTCCCCTTCTTCAAAATGTCCATTCCTGATTTAAACAGTAGTTACATTACGTAGCAGATCTTTTTGTTGAAATTAGGGGCCTAACTCATCCTCACAAAGGTGAGGATTGCCTCCTCTTTATAAACTCTTCTCAAGAGTCTTATCTATCCGATGTGGGACTTGGGTTTTTCCCAATACACCCCCCTCACGCCCAACACTCTTTGGGCTTGGTGCGTGAATAGGTTTAGGCGGCCCTTGAATTTGACAAGCTCTGATACCATGTTGAAATTAGGGGCCTAACTCATCCTCACAAAACCGGCTTGTAAGGTGAGGATTGCCTCCTCTTTATAAACTCTTCTCAAGAGTCTTATCTATCTGATGTGGGACTTGGGTTTTTCCCAATACTTACATCAGACATGTTTTATTCATGGGGGTTGGGTAGCTCAATTGGTTTGAGATAAGGGATAACAAGTTGGAGGTCCTGGGCTCAAACCCTGACACAGGAGAAAACTAATCTAACCACTAACTACTAACATATGCCATTAAAAAAAAAGACATTTTATTAACGAAAGTGAGTTGTTTATGACATTGACTTGTATGTGTGTGTTATTGTTTAATAAACTTGTGCAACCTTGGGTACATATGCATGTAAATTCCTGTTGCTATAAGCTTTGAACTTGTATGTGTGCGTTATTGTTTTAGTATGGTTTGATTGACTGGCAGCTTGTACCTGCAGGTGGCAATAGATTCAGCCACACCTGTTGACGATGCTAGGCCCAGTGGAAATTTTATGATGAACAATAGTATGGAATCTTTTGGGGGATATGGTGGTCCGGTGCGAAGTTATGGGAGGATGTACGGTGGTTTAGACTATGATGATGTGAGTATATGCAAGGGATAATTTGTCAAAAATCTGGCCACCTCAATATCTTTGGAATTTAGGCCATTTAATAGTTTCTTGGTTCTTGCCATAGTACAAGTGCACTATCTGCTGTATGAAGTGTTTAGTTTTCTATCAGTCATAAAAACATTGATAATCTGCGTTGCAATAGTACTCCTGGCATGTGGACACATTTTTAGCTTTTTTGTTTATACACTGTTTTCTTTTGCAGTGGGGTTATGGAGTTCCCGGTGTGAGGCCATCCAGAGCAGATTATCAGGAGCAGATTGGGAGGCCATCGAGAGCAGATTATCAGGAGCAGATTGGGAGGCCATCAAGAGCAGATTATCAGGAGCATATTGGGAGGCCATCAAGAGCAGATTGGAGGTACAGGCCATACTAGTATGACACTGTCTATTGGTGGTATTGCTTCTGCAATGTTAGCATGGATGCCTGCGCACTGTGGTGTGGGTCTTTTAGTATTAATGAATTATGTTGTAAGCACTAAATATTGGATTTTACCTTATCTATTGTAACACAGAAATACTCATTTTCATTTTGCCTGAACTATTTATCATCTGTATCCAGCTAAAGTGCAGATTATGGCTGTCTGCTAGATCTCTCTATAGGCATGATAATAGGTTGTGATTTATTCTAGAACTAGAATAACTGTGTTAAACTTGAGTTATGGAAATGTTCATTATGTATTGTCATACCGGAAGTGTTTGATTGATGGTCCAGAATAAACTATAGTAGTCTTGTTTGCCCAATATGCTATATAACTATGTAGATAATTGGCTTTGCTTTTCAGCCATCTTTCTGCAGTACATGCCCCTATTTAGTGCAAGAGGTAAAAACATCTTCCAACTGGATATGTTTTATTATGCCTTGAATACTTGTTTCCAACTTCGAAAATATACACACTTCAATTGACTATGTATGATCTGAATCACTTGCATTATGGATTATTAATGTTATATCTATTGTGTTCATAAAAGATAATTTAGAAGTTTGTATTCAGAAATAATCTTGATTTTCAATACAAGCAACATGTATGAAAGGCTTATCTCTTAGCCTCTTGTACGATGCAAAATACATCAACTGACATCATGAAAATGCAATGTTCACTATCTAGGTATGTATGTAAAGTGCAGAAGGCTATTCCAAGTAGGGCCTATGAATTGAAATATGACAATCCTATTGTGTTTGCCTGAAAAATCCTAATAAAAAGACTAGAATGAACATGGGATGTGTATATGGGATTGATCACGGAGCATGGCTTGCAAAGCAGCTGCTTGGAGACCATATTTTGCCATATTTGGTGAATGAAAATACTTTCCAAGTCTTGGAAACATGCTGCTCCTGTTGAACTGGTGTTAAGCTTCTCATCTTTTCAGCTTTCATTTGTGCCCTTCTCAGCTTGTTTAGAATCTTATCCATTGATGACGATTTCCTCTTTTCCAATTTCATCTGTGTCAAACACTTTCATAATCAGGAAAGAAAACTAAAGATGCCTCTACTTTTGTCACCGTCTAATGCATTGCAGACTGTATATAAACATTTATGAGCTTTTCTGTGATTATATGAAACCACTTTTGCATTCCTTATGAAATTGAGTTGGATTAGGAACACTAACCATATAAAAATGTTCAGTTCAGAACACAAACCTCAAGTTTTCTTATTGCAGCTTCAGCCTTTGCTTTCTGCAAACTCTCCCATGCAATGATTTTAGCTTCATCATCTCTCTCAAACCTGCGTCAAAATGAAAGTTCATCGATAAATACATAAACACAACAATGGATTTTCCCTCTTTTGTCGATTCAATGAAAACGATGACGACGTCTACTATCTAACATACTTGGAACTGGAAGTGTCCAATGTTGACTCTGCAATATCCAAACCTGAAGCTTGGGCTTCTGTATCACTTTTCTTTAACTCTTTACCATTGAAAGAGCTTAGCTTGGTTGCATAAGTCTTAGACCACTTAATAACATTAGCCTGACAGTCTACCTGCACATCTTTGATCTCTAACTTTTCTGAATGGCAACTTTTTGGATTCATGGCCAAAATTGGGGATGAAGATTTTGGAGATGAATGGTCCTCATTTTCAGTCTCTGGAGAGCTCATTTGGGTACCTTTATCAATTTTTGACATAGGAGACATCATAGTGTCCTCATTCTTAGCCCCATCACATGTCTCATCTGTAAACAAAAATACTAAGAGTTTAGGGGACTTGGCTTCTGAAAATTCATCCAAACCAGAGCAGACCTCAAAATTTAAAGAACGTTCATAGCACTGCTTATAAGCTATTATAGCTTGTGATCTATCAATAATAGTTTTCAGTAAAAGTTAATTTATTGATACGGACACACACACACACACACACACACACCGTCTTAAATTGAGATGCAATGTAATTTTAGTTAGACCAACTGAGAAGACTAGAACTTCATACCATGAGAATTAGGCGAAGAAGGATCAGAGAGAAGTTCTGACCACGAAGGTGCGTTCGATGCAGATGTAAGAGCAACACCATTCTCATTAACCACTGAACTATTATCATCAATGTCATAACGTGGACCATACAAATTGTCATGTGGATAATAATGTTGAAGAGAAACAATATCCGGTGCTAACACACCAGTTGTAAAAGGAGAACTCATCATTAAGTTTTTCACCACCAAACCATTTCGCAATGGAATTGTAGGTGAAAAATTGGAGTAGTAAGTTGTTCCTTGAGGCACAATTGGACCACTTTTTGATTTGGGATTTCTCTGATGTTGAACATAGCCTGAAGATGAAACTGGACTACAAATCCATCTCTCTGCATCATCCCATTTAGAAGGTATTGTTCTTCCACTGTTGAAGGGTGAAACGCCAGCTACATAGGCTTGTCTTCTGATATTGCTGCTTGTTGTTGGATGCAACAATACTCTTTCTGAGTTCCACCCCTTTTGGTTTTCAATGTTTTTTTCTCTGTAGTTTGGTTCCTTTGGACTTAGGAATGAACCTAGTTTCTGAGAGGTACCAGAATTCTTTTTCATATTAACACTAACTCAGTTTTGCAGCTTGCAAAACCCTCTTGAGAAGCACTATGTGACTGCCAATATGATAAATACTGTTTTTGCTATGGTTAGTATATGATACTAAATTTATATACTATACCAAGACTGATTTTGTTGCTTAAACATGTGTGATATATGGTTTAATCTATCTTTGTCAAAGTGACAATTATAGATATCATCGATATATAAAAGAACAAAAGTTATGTGTGGACAAATATAGGTTGAGACATTTCATTTAAGTCCAATGGTATACCAATGAGTGAAGCTATTTTCATGAAAGATAAGAAAAATTGCATTGAGGTGGAACAATGAGCGCGGTGAATGTGGAAATACAAGTAGAATAGGGACAAGAACATGAGCTGTGTGATTTGTGAGACACATTGTGCTGAATTGCATAAAACATGTCCTTGCATTTGTCTTATTGTATCATTGACCACTTAACTTCTAATAACCAAACAATTGTGTGGGCCTCAAGTTCTTTTTTCTTTGTTAAATAAATATTTTTGCTATGATAGTTTAGTTGATGATAATTGACCTAGCACAATTTTTCAACATCACCATCACATTTGTCTTCTAAAATAGTGTTTTACTAGAGAAATTACACATGCACTATATAGATTGAAATGAAAACAATTAGTATAAAAGAACAATATCATGTATTGTTGTCTGATGACAATTTTCAATCATGAAGTCATTTCATTAAACAAGTGAATATGATTAAAAGAAGTGTCATATCCTATTAGAATATATCTTGGTGTAGATATAATATTTTTTCTTCCACACGTGCATAATGAAAGGAAAGTGGTACCAACTTATATTATATAGCCTTTGGTTATTATTCAAAGCAAATACAGTATGTATAATCCACAAGTTATCTGAAGAGAAAATGTAATTATGCAAATTATTGTGTTTGGGGCTGGGGTGAACACAATAACTGTTTGTGGATATTGCTTCACCAACACCAGTAACTGTTTCATAGTTGACAGTTCAATAAGGAATGCAGTTTGTAGGGTTATGTTATATTGTTATGACACATTAATAATGAAACATGTTCTGTACTTGTTTCCCACTGTTCAATTCATTTATTGCAGAAACTTAAACATCTTTTACTTCACTGGGATACTGTCTGAGTGAATGCAAAATATAACTGTCCAACTGTTGCTTTGTTTTTTTCTCTTTCTCATCAGTTTACTCCACCGACAGGAGGTAATAATAATTTTTCGAGGCGTGTCAAATACTAAATGTGGAAACATTCTTCAAGTCAGAATTCGAACATAGGTTCACCACATTGTTGTGTCTAATACCCAACTCAGGTCGGTGTCCACCGCTACTTTTTATAACAGTAAAAAAACTGTTACTAATACTTCTTTTAAATTTTCAATGACATTGATTTTTTTATACCAAATATCTCTAATTACTTTACATAATTTTTGTACTAGCCAATCAAAGGTAAAATTATAAAAATAATATCAATTATTAACAAATTCAAGTTTTCAATTCTTTGATTTAGTCAATAGGGTGTCATATATTTAGAGATGGAAGTGGTATTATCATTGTAAACCAATAAAGAAACTTTTAGATAAAGAGAAGTTCATAAAGGTTAAATGCTTTCATTCAATGTAAACTATTGGTTTCTAATACAATCATGCAGCAAACTTAAGACCAAAAAACATATACAAAAAACAGAGAAATAGTTCTATACTAGCTAACATTAATCACATTTTTCTTTTAAGGGTACTTGTTTTCTTGATTAGGGTTTTTAAAATGGAGAACTAAGGGACATGTTTCTCTACGTACAAGTGTTCTTGTTTGTTTTATTGGAAGAAAACTTGACTCGTTATTGTGTTGACATTGTCAAATAATCTAAGCGTACCTTATTGTAAGACCCACATACCTTATTGTCCTTCAAATTATTGATATCATGAAAGAGACAAAACAAAATTAAATTTTCCAATTGAAAATTAAATAAGGACATTTTTGTAAGGAAATTATTAATGCATGTGAGATTTTGAATAGAGTTTTATATTAAGAGACAATGAAACCTCAAAAGTGAATCTTACAATAAGAGGGTGGGTGGGAGAGGGTAGTCATCTTGTTGAATGATTTATTGGAGTAGTCCTGTTAGTTTGGGTTGAAGCATCACTTTGCTGCATAAAACTGACATACAAAATTATTTATGAACCTGTTTCCTTGCATTTCAATCAAAGGCTCAATGTGGCCACACATGAAATGAAACAGTTGAAACCTTTTATTGTTGGAAGAGTATGCCAAGCAGACAAGGCACTGTGATCATGTGAGTCTTTTGTTGTTCCTTGTCATTTGACATGATTCATTTTGGAACTATAATGATTCTATTAACTGTTACATTTTCAAATTAAACATAAGTGAATCTATTCATCTGTATCCTGTGGCAAAAAAAATAATTAAAATTTGGAAAGCAATGAATTGGTTCATGAAACATAAGGAATCAATGAAATCATACAAGTCCAAGAATCGATTCACATATGCTGCAACATGCCAAAAATCGTTTTTAATGCACATTTGAGAGTTCTAAATGATATGCTACTTACTTCTTATGTATGGTTGGAATTAACTTTCACAAACATTCCCTGATTCTTACACCTCGTGGATATTGAGATGATTACATTTATCATCATAGCTATATAAAGACTTACTCTAAGCCTAAGTTTGACATACATTGAAATAAATATAAACCTTTAATAAACCTATGCTTAGGGAGACATGGAATCACAAGAAACACCTCTACTAAGAACATCCTTGACAAACACATCTTTTGCAAGAAAAATCGGCCACAAACTAACCACTAAAGGCAACTGAAAACTTAGCAGAAGTTTTGCAACTAATTTTGCTACTGGTTTTGAATTTCTTCTCTCCCAATTTTCAATTCCATTTGTTGTTGCCTTTGGAGATTTATGTTGCACTTTCAGGCTACTTCATAACAATTCCTCGGTTTGGAGGGTAAACAATGACATTATTGTTGGATAATACTATCATACACCTATATGCCGATGCCTAATTTGGTACAAACATGATAGAAGGCATACAAATATTTTGCTATCAGTTCAAAACAAGTCTCTAGCATCATGTATCATTGGTCTAATAAATAACTCTTTGCTATCTATCAACATCAATAGTGCTTTTAATCCGATATTATGGAACATCGGTATGTGATCAGTTCGTAAACTAAATATCTTTTAAATGTAGTTTAATAAACATTTTTGGTTCTTAATCCAATATAAAATCAAGACATACACAATGTTTTTAATCAACACGATAGAACATGACAAAACAGAACAAATGAATTTTGTTTTACAACTAAATAAAAAGCTGAAATTTAAACGTAAAAGACAAAGGAATTGATTCAAAAGTTCCATAAACTATTTGCTGCATTCACAAGTTGATCAACATTTTAAGCTGCAGTAAAGAAAGATAATTGACATGCAATTCTACCAATAGTTGCTACACAAAGTGAAACATTTGTGCCAATCATTGTAGATAAACTTCACCAAATTTTAAATTGAAAAGTAAACATACTACTCCTAACATATATAAGACATTTTTTCTTAGTTGTTGAAAGTTGAAAGAAACACCTAAACAGCCATAGGGCACATCTCATAACACTTTTTCGCCATCTCAAGGTCTGCCTTGACAATTCCGACCATTCCATCTCCAAGAGGGTATTTCATTGTGAGGTGTAACGTTGAGATCACCGCTCCCAAATCAGCAACAGCAGGCCAGCCAATAACAACATTATAAACAGACCAAGAATCAATGACAAAGTATCTTACCTTAATCATCTTCACATTCCCTCCTTTACCGAATGCTGTGTCCAAATCAACGTACCCTTTGACGGCACACCATCGCCAAAAGTACCCTTCAGAAATCCTTCAAACGGTTTCAGCATTGACTCTTCCAGTCCCATCTTCAAGAATGTGGACCAGTAAAGAATGTTCGCGCTGCTTCCCTCGTTAACAGAGACTCTTAAAACAGTGCTGTTGTTGATTTGGAGTTTAATAACCATAGGAAGAGTAACCTCAATTCCACAACAGTTTTTAGCCATCTCCAGATCACCCTTGACAACTCCCACCTTTCCCTTTCCAACTAGAAATTCCACGGTGAGGTCTTCGATGGAGATTACTGCTTTCAAATCCTTAAGAGTAGGTAAGCCAATAACAACATTATAAGCACTAGCAGACTGCGAATCATCAACGATGAAGTACCTTACTTCAATGGTTTTCGCGTTCGGTTTTGTACCAAAAGTTGTGTCTAAATCAATGTATCCTTTGACTGATACACCTTGTCCAAAACCAATGACATTGATCTTGAGATATGCATCACATGGTTTGAGCATTGATTCGGATATTCCAAATTTAGAGAATAAGGACATGTAGAGAATGTCTGCTTGACTTCCTGTGTTGATGGAGACTCTATGAACGTTCCAGTTGGTGGTCCAGTCGTTGATTTTGAGTTTGGTGACAAAGGGAAGAGGAAACTTAGTTCTTGTGAATGTGAAGTCTTTTTCTGGTTTGATTTCGCTATTATCATTCATTCTCGGTCGTTTGTTGGAAAAGGATTTTGACATGTTTTCTTCAGTGAGAGAGAGAGAGGTTTGAATGATGTTGAAGGAATGAGGAGAATGGATTGTAACCGCTACGTTGCTAGCTGGCTGACTGTAGCTAATGTTGCGGGCCGGAGTGGCGTGACTGAGGTTGATGAAGGTTAGCAAACTTTAAACCTATATAGAATTGAGACAAGTTTACAATCCACTAGGTGAGAAAACTCTTTGAAATATTATTGAATGAATTATTAGAATAGTAATCAATAACTGAAGTAATGCTCCTGAAGTGAAGCTTCTGAAGAGTGCTTTTGAAGTGATGCTTCTGAAGAGTGCTTCTGAAGTGAAGCTTCTGAAGACAGATTCTGATGTGCTGATGTCTTCAGAATAACAGTGTAGTAACAAACTTGGTTAGCGTGTTAACCAAGGTAGTTAGTTAGAGGAGTTTGTTACAACATCTAGTTGTATATATACTCACTCATGTGTTGTACATAATATGACAGAGTAGTGAATCAGAAATAAAATTCTTCCTTCATTATTTCTCTCTGTTCAGTTCTTCATTTTTAGTTAGTTTTTCATCTTGCTCAAAACAACTTATTTTCATAAGCACTTTTGCTGCGCATAGAACATAATGATTGTTCTAACAATTGGTATAGAGAGCCTGGTTAAATCTTAGGGAAACACGAGTGAAAAGTGAGGGGAATCATCATTGGGAAACACTGAGTGAGGTGTGTGTATTGATTTCTCTGATTTCTTGAGACTTAGCGAGATGAACACTAACGGTTTTGGATCAAATATCTTGGTTCTTGATGGCAAGAACTGGGAACGATGGAGTGCTTTGATGAGATCTTTGTTTGGCGCGCAAGATGTGAGTGATGTTGTGCAGAATGGCTATGAAGATCTTGCTGCAAATGCTACAGAGGTGCAGAGAGCAGCTTTCAAAGAAAACAAGAAGAAAGATTGCAAAGCTCTCTTTTACATACAACAGAATGTTGATAATCAGCATTTTGAGAAGATATCCAAGGCAACAAGATCCAAGGAAGCATGAGATATTCTGGAGAATTATCATAATGGGGGAGAAAAAGTGAAACAAGTCAAGCTGCAATCATATAGAA
>Ga0228711_1004537_pt1 | contig 21325 bp, 18 predicted proteins | sample MedpolnodulmetaG_2_FD_177996 | JGI IMG/M metagenome (GOLD analysis project Ga0228711, IMG submission 177996) | Root nodule microbial communities from Medicago polymorpha collected in Santa Monica, California, United States - brown nodules | ecosystem: Host-associated > Plants > Roots > Nodule... | reverse complement strand
AAACAACGTTCATTGTAGTTGAGAGAGTGATGTTTTCAGAATCATGAATTAGTATCTTTAATCCTGCTTTGCTCTTGACCCTTGACATAGCAACATACAATTGCCCATGACTAAACACCTCCCTTGGGAGATACAAACCAACACTGTCTAGAGATTGCCCTTGTGATTTATTGATAGTCATAGCATAAGAAAGAATTATTGGAAATTGCCTTCTGTTAAGCTTAAAGGGCCAAGGTGATTGGGAAGGAGACATGTCCATTCTTGGAATGTATGTCATATTGCCAATATTTTTACCTGAGATTATTTTTGCTTCAATAACATGTGGTGCCATTCTTGTAACGATAAGTCTAGTACCATTACAAAGTCCTTCAGATTGGTCTATGTTTCTGATGAGCATAATAGGTGTTCCAACTTTGAGTTTAATTCTATGGTTTGGAAGCCCTGAGGTTTTTAGTGAACTTAAAAATTCAGGAGTCAGGATATCAAATGATTCACACTCAGCATTGATTTCAAATTTGTCGATAGAATCTGAACTTAAATATTCCTTTTCCTCACCTATTATAAGTAATTGTGTATAATTAAAACAATATAAATGCAATATATAATAGACAAAAATCAATTGGATTAACACTAATGTGCATATTTATTTACCTGGAATCAATGAAAGGATATATTCATTTATTTGATCGACAATCTCAATCGTGGATGCCAGAATTGCTCTAGATTGAAGATATTCAGGGTTGTTGTAATCTTCAAAGAAATGAGGATATGTACTTTCAAATATAGCTTGAATGGGATTTCCATAACTTTGAATCAAAAAGTTTTCTGGTATATCTATCTCAGCATTGCCATCGTTTGGTTCTGACAACCTTCCTTCACCAACCTTTAACAACCAATCGGAAAAATCTCTCAATTCCTCAGAATTAGAATTCATACCTCCCTGCTGCAGACGCATATTTTTGGTTAGTGTAAGAACTTCACATGAATCCCAAATATATGATGAATTGATCGTTGCATGCACAATATCCGAACGATTGCCTCCAGGAACTACGGGTAATATTTGACGAAAGTCTCCACCAAATACTATCACCTTTCCACCAAAAATTTTGTTTGTGGATAGGATGTCTTTTAGTGTTCTATCCAAAGCTTCAAAGCAAAACCTATGAGCCATTGGTGCCTCGTCCCATATGATTAATTTTGTATACTTTAAAAGTTGTGCAAGCTCACTTTTTCCTTCAATATTGCAGGTGGAATTTTCAAATGTAGGGACAGGTATCTTGAATTTTGAATGAGCTGTTCTTCCTCCTGGTAACAATAAAGACGCAATGCCACTTGTGGCAACTGTTAGAACAATTTGGCATTGACTACGTATTGAAGCTGCCAAAGTTCTCCACATAAAAGTTTTACCGGTTCCACCGTAACCGTGTAAGAAAAAGACACCACCTTTCTGGCCAGCAACTGATGACATGATTTTCTGATAAATGGTACGTTGCTCATCTGTTTTAAAAAAATAGGGCACAAATTAGATATGTTTATCCTTACACATATGGTTGTATTGCTTGGTAAGTACAAATTCTACCTGTTAAAGATCGAAATAGTCCTAGAAACTCTGCTCTCAAAACTGCTGGGTCATAATTCATTTCGTCATATATAAGTCTATTACCAAGTTGTTCAGCTATGAACCCAGAAGGGTAGGGAAATCCTTTATAATCTTTCAAAGTTCTTCTATTTCTTTCCATGTGCCTCTCAATTTCGATCAAAGTCAAATTTTTAATTTGTTCTTCACTGAGTTGTAGATCTAATGAAAACAAATGTATAAATACAATATAAGACCACTTAAGACTACAATAAAATTCACTGACATTATATATAAATTGATAGTTTTAAGGATAGTTAAACCTTGATTGTTGGCAATCCTTCGTTGTTCGTATAGAATACCATCACTTAGCCACTGCCAAGTATTATCCCAAACATGTTTTGGTCTATGCATACAGCTTGCTATTAACAAAGTTACAAACAATAGTCTTAAAAAATAGCCAGAACCCCAAACACTGGCCTCCTTGATTGCAGCAATGTATTCCTTGTCATCCATGAGAAATCCAATTGCAAAACATGCATCTCTAAATGAATCATAGAGAACATTGTTGACAGTCTTAAGTGCCTCATAAGAAGTTGGACCTTTGACCTTTGTAAGCATCATTCGTAAATAGTAAACTTCACCGGTGCTTGGTGGGACCCACATCAGTCGACCTATTGTATAACCTCGTTTTCTTGGCTTCCATGTACGCTTCGCCTTAACATATACAAATTTTGATACAAAATTTGCATATGTAAGTGTTCTAGCCTCACTATACTCAGCGTTGCATTGCAACCATGATGTGAACATAGATTCAGTAACTGAAGGTTTCAGCAAAACATCATCTATATGTTCATAATCATTGAAATAGACTGAGTTTTCACCTTCCAAATGAAAAAACAACCGCTCAACAGCTGGTTTCCTTCCATGAATGGGAAAAGCAAATATTCGCCAGCAAGCTTCGCTTGGTGAAACATAGCGACAATCGAGGTATTTTTTGATCTCATCTTGATTATTCCTCGATGAAGTGCTAGCACCATTCTCTGATTCAACGCTAGCAGTGATTCTATCATATCCTTTATTGATATACTTGAAGAGGTATTTGATGGAGCTAGATTGGTTGCACCACTCCATGTTGATATGGGCCTGGTATTTCATTAATAGATGTTTATTACATGGGACCACATGCCGATTGTCTAAGGAAATACCATTCTTTATAATCTGAGCACCGTTATCTCTTCTTCTATAGACAGGATAACCATCCTGATCAACAATGGTATTGTTCCGGAACTTTTTAGGAAAAAACTTGGAACAACGCTTTTGTTTATTCATGCAGGGAGAATTCTCATTAGCCAAACCACACGGACCATGTAACATGTGCTTACCAACTAACTTGTATAGTTCAGGTTGGCTTTCAGGTGATGGTATCTCAGCAGATATGACTTTGTCAATGTCATCAGGTGTTGGATATTTGCTTGAAGGGTGTAGAAATAGAAGAAGATGAGCGTGCGGCAGACCCCTTTTTTGAAATTCAATTGTATACATATCTATATCAACCAAAAAACAATGATCAGCTTATAAATTAGATGCATAATTCCTAACATAAATTTGATATGAATAGAGAAATCATTATTATACACTTACATGCAATAACCTTCCCAAGTATGTGATTCTTGGTCAAATCTTTTAAAAGTTGATCAAATTTGATTTTGAACACTCTTGTGATAATATCAGGACGATCATGTGCTTTGAGATTTTTTGAGCCATCAAATCTTTGTATCTCAGGCCAGTTAGGGTTGCAGGTAAAAGTTATAAATAAGTCAGGAAAGCCGACTGAACTTGAAATAGCCATTCCATCAAAATAAAGTTGATCCATGTACCTTTTACCACCAGTGAATGTTGAAGGTAGCACAACTCTTTTCCCCTGTTTGGAAGATTCTCCATCATCATTGCTTTGGTTGTCATTTAAATTTTTATATTTACTAACTCTTAATTTCGATTGATTTTTTCTCAACCATGACAATCTGTCAGCTTCCATCATGGTAAAACAGTCAACTAAAAATTGCTGAAAGAGCCTCCTTGAACATAATATTGTCATAGGTTCAAAGGGTCTTGTTTGCAACCTGAATGACAACCATTCTCTAATAGTTAGTTTCTTCCTTTTCTTTTTTCTTCCTGTCTTCTTCTCTCTATGTAGCACATCATCTCTATAACCATCTTCTCCGTATGGAAACAGTAATGGATATTGATATGCAAGATAAGCAAGGTGAAATTCATCAATCCTTTGTAACAATCCACTTTGTGTTTCCATGATGATATCTCTTTTCGGAGCATAATCTACATCACCAACTATAAGAGCTGCTACTTCAGATACTGTCGGCTGATTGTAGATATGTCCATCAGTTGTCCGCTCAGAGATGAGTTTTAATTTCAAATTCTGGACATTACCCTGTGCCAACCTATCACGTGCCATTCTAAAAGATTGAGCATGGCAGTTTTTCTCATCAAGCATTGATTGTAATCCAGCAATGATTTCCACATCAAGTTGGTTTGAATTGCTACATTATGAAGAAAAAAAACAAACAATATTTAGATTCGGTTAATAAATATGACTATATATGTGGTTAATCAATTTAAATACCTTAGGCCATGAGTGCGATTTCTCAATTCATTTTCTGTATCATATATATATAATTGTGCAAACTTTGGAGGCAATCCTGGTAGCGGAAGCATACTACCAATCCTGTGACATGATTGGCCTTGAATCCTAATTGTCGGTGGTCCTCTTCCTTTTCTGGTATTTTTGTCCACCTTAAACCCAGGAGAAGTAAATGCAAACATACTATTATACAACCTAATGTGTTGCTGGAAATTCTTACATTGCGGTGAAGCGTTACCAAACATTAATTGATTGAGAAATATAGGTGGTGTTCTCAAAAATGGCAACTGTACATCTCCATCACCACAACACATTCCAAACTTAGGATTAGAGCTCTCTCTACATTTACTTTTTCTTTCTTGATACCACATACATGCTCCACAACGTTGACACTCAATTATAGGATCACCAATATCAAAATATCCTGCATTTAGAGAGACAATCAATAATTTAAGATGATGATCACTAAACTATTAAATTATACTCAAAAGTTAATATCCATAGAATATTAATACAATTACCAGAGATAGTATTGAATATAAATGATGAATTCTAACCTTGTGCATTGTTTTGATCTGCATTAGAACTTTCACCCTCATCTTCAGAACTTTCACTTGCTGATTGGTGAGCTGGATTGTATGCTTGAAACTCCTCACTGTCTGCAGAACCTTCACTATCATTGTCCATTTGAACATCATTTTGAGTTGATGATGAAGATGGTACATTTGTATCAGTCATTGTGAATTTATTAATAAGATTAATCCCTACATTGTTAATTCTTGATGAACTTTTGGGATTATGTTTTTGTTTCTCAACTGAGACTGGTTGAGTAAATGATGGAGTATGGATGTGAAAAGTAGACTTTGATCTTCTAGGATTTTGATTTTGGGTTTCTCGCGATCCTGGTAGAGTAAATGTTGGAGTATGATTGGGCAAAGATGAGTTGGGCATTCCAGCAGGAACATTAACAATGTTTGGAGATGAAACTTGGTCTGGGATCTGACTTATACTTGAACTTAATCGACCATAATTTGGCAGATTAATTGGAAAAGGGTGCTTTGGTATATATTGGTCCTTCTCAATGGGTTTATTAGTATGCAAGTATTGGAAGTTATGTTTGGATTGACCAATGCTACTTGACCCAACATTGTATTGAGAAGTAAGTGGTTTATAAGACATGCCTGATGTTGAATTTTTTCTGTCAAAGATGGCTGATTTGTGAGACTGTTTTGCAGCAGTTTGTTCAATACCTAATCTCTCATTTATGTTGGTGGAATTCAATGTAGATTGTTCTCTACCTTGTGTATTAGTGATATCAATCAATGGTGTAGACTCTATATGAGATGATGTTCTACAATTCTTTGGGAATTTTTTCTGAATAATCAGCTTTTGTCTCAGTCTAGCTCGCTTTGCTTTGCGATGAAAATCTTCAGGATCTCCTTCATCCATTTTCCTTCAATGAAACAGTGAATAAAATAGTAATGAGAAAGAGTTTGAAATGTTGAGTGATATATTTATATTCAAACAATGAATAGAATAGTTATGAGAAAGAGTTTGAAATGTTGAGTGATATGAAATATACAAATATTTGAAAGGATGAACTTTCGAAATATTTCAGATTCCCTCCCAATTGTAATGTTAAAATCTTATAATAAAAGGGTTCAAATATTTCAGATTCCCTCCCTTATGAAATGTTAAATTTTCAAAAGCTCAATGTTGTTGCCTTATGTAAGCTAGCTGTCATCCATACAAAACTCTTCCAATATTTTAATAAGTTTAGTTATCTAAGCATAGAGAAATATTATAATATGTTTTAGAACTTATATACTTACCTAATATTATAATCTATCATATAACTTAGCTACTTACCTAAAAGCATGGTTGGATTTCAGCTAGCTAGATATATCTCCATCATGTCAGACTTTCTGCAATTTTTATACCTACAAAGACACGCAAAGGATGAGCTATCTTTCATAGTTCTTTTGTATTTTTAATTGTTGGGCAAAATTGATATGATGTAGTTAACCAAATGCACTAAGTTGTGTGATAGAATTCAGAAAATCAGTAAAGAAATCTAAAATGTTGGCTTTTCTATATCATTATAAAGATTATAAAATGTTTAACATGAGATTTGAATCAATCTCAAAATAATTATATACAACATTATCCCAATCTCTATGTTCTTATTTTGAAGTTCTTGGAAAATATGATTTGTAGTGCAAAAGCAAGGAAAGATATATATATATATATAGACACACACACACACACACTTAATGAAATATTCATATTGGTATTTTCATATACCAACATACTACATCATATTGTGTGTGAGAAATAGATTATTTCTTACTGCTTATTGGTATTTTCACATGTGAAATAGTTGAAACAATTCAATTGATAGCAATAATTTCAAGTCATGATGATAACTCATCGAATTGATATTGATTTAATCATAGCACCAGTAAGTTTCAACTTAAGAGTACTTGCATGTTACCAGTTTAGTCATTAGGTCTTAAAAACAGAAGTTAAATATTACATAGCCCAAATAAGTTCAAAAAGTAGGGAATTATACAAAAAAGAACACCAAGTTCAGGTATCTGGCACCAAAAAAGACAGATGTTGGTCCAAGTTAGGAATGCGCTGATTAGTTATCTGGTTCGATCTTGGGATGTTTTGCAAACTTAGTTGATGATAGCTGAGTAGCCTCCACATCCTGGCTACAACCAACCCATTCAGCATCCTTCTGAGACACCCTTTTTGGAGGAGGGGTAACTGAAGTAGCAGTTGGATCATTTTCATCTGCTTGAGACTCCTGCACATGACAAATGAGTGTGAAAAATGAGAAATAAGTTTGGAAATTCCCAATTGTTCGAAAATGACACTATTGTATTATTTATATTACAGTGCTTACAGTTATCATATTTGAGTAGTCTTTCTCTTGACCAGCATTCTCTGAGACAATAATTTCCAACTTTGAACTTGTCTGTACACATATGCATATTATGTAATTCAATTTGAATACGTTTACCAAAAAAAAGTATAACTGATGCAATTCATTTATATACCTCTTCCAGTCCAAATTGCTTTTCTAGATTAGCCAGCAGTTGTGGGTTGTTACTGAATTGTATAACTGATGCCGGATTTCCTCCAGGCACAACTTTGATCTTCCAAACTCTATTTGGACCCACAAGTTGGTCAAGAGCTTCTGGATATGACTTTGGATGGTACTCACCAGTCTGCAAATTGCATAAGAAGGATAAATAGCAAACTAAACAAAGGGTTAAAGTAAAGTAAACTATAATTCGTTATGGCAAATCTACCCTAATCATTTCAGCCTTCAAATCTTCTGCAGATATCTTAACAATGGAGGAGACATCATTGTCCCATATTGTAAACCTAGCCTTGTCTTCTTTGTGTCCAGCTTGAACCTCAACCCTGTACCTGTAATATCATTGTTAAGTAAATACTTAGGCTAAAAATCTAAAATGAAGTTAAGTACTTAATTGTGTGCACCCACCTTGGTTTTGGATTATCATTCTCATGTTTCCTGTTACATAGCAACTTTCCATTATCCATCTTGACACCCATAGTGCAGAAGTTACATCCATCATACAACCATTCAAATTTTGTTGCGTTGAGTTTTTGAATTTTAGCAACAGTCACGCAGATGGTTTCCTTAGGAAGGAACATGTGTATTAATAAAAAAATGTTGTTTAATAATGAATACATGTTCAAACTATATACACTAAAAATAACTTACATGTTGGACATGGTTAACCTCATTGAGAGTAAGAAAGTTTGCCCTGGACATGATATCAGTATTGTCAGTAATCTGGGATCCTTGGGTGAATTGGGATAATGCTTGTGTTGCATTGCCATCCTCTACTTCAGCAGCTGCAAATCTGATTTAAAATATGCAACATGAGAAAAATGAATCAAAACAATGAACTAATATTGACTAATCTCAAAAGGCAATTATCCTAGTTTTGAAGTCAGTAATTTCAGGGATATCTTGATTCCATAGCAGTTCGGTACCAGTCCAGGTATTGGTGACACATAGTGGGTAAATTCCTTACAAATACAATATATAAACAATGATAAAAAAAAAAGGATTAGTATACACATATGTAGTATTTGTTCAAACATGGCTGGTTCAAATGAAAAAATGGTATAAATATTCTGAAAAAAATGACTTAAGAAATAACAAACCATGAGCTTCTTTAACCCTAGCATGCTTCACAATGAGAAAGATTGTATCCGGTCCATTCAATTGATTGAATCCATCAAAGAATTGCTTGCAGAGATCATCCCACAGTGTCACATGAACCATGTTGTTACTGACAGTATAAATAATAATATCAATTACAACTGAATTAAGCATGAGAAAGTAAATATATGTTCAATGAAATCACATTGCCTACCTAGTATCCTTAAGCAAGAAAGTAACAGATCTAAGCCTTCCACCAGCTCTATTTGTGTTTGTGATTTCTATGAAAGCTCTAATGACATCTGGTAAAGAACAATTTACAATATAAGTATAACATCATCTAGTCAATGTACTTTATCACAACAAATTTGTGCCTTTACCTATTAGCAAATCCGTCCGATAGTTGCCAGTCAGAATCTCGCCAAAGTCTTTGAAATTATACTTGGCAACATGGATTTCTGGAAAATCCTTTGGCATGATAATTGTTGCACCACTGGCTACCAGTCTGAAAGGATGAGCACATGCCTTCACCACAAGCTCATTTTTTAACACCCTAAAGTTCTGCATATCATATGTCTTATTCAGTTCCAGCTTTTCTTTATGTTCCGCAAGTTCTTCAGTTGGCACAGTAAGTTGAATCTTCACATTCTGCATCCAATTCAAAAACAAACTGGTATTCACATATGATCTTCTAACATAATAAATATCATTGGTATAAAATAGACAACAAATTACCTCCTTGTCAACAATGATCATATCCATAGATTCCTGTCTCCCTTTGCTAATAACAGTCCAAAGATCAACAACCCTAACAGCTAGGTTCCAAACATCCTTGGAGTCGTTCACATCAATGATTTTCTCATATCCACGTTTGCCCTGCACTTTCTTTGAAGTTGCTACCTCAACCTTTTGATCCATGGTCTGTAGAATCATTTCAGATTTTATTATGCAAGTATAACATAAAACATAAATCTTCTAAATAAAGACTTGATTTTGTTTCTTCATTTAGAAGATTTTACTTTTATAAATACATGGAAAAAAAATGGAAAAATCAAGTCTTTCCATAAAAACATGGAAAAAAACCATCTTTATTTTCTAACAACATGAAAAACACAAAAACTTAACCATGAACAATTTTTTTGAACAATTTTTTTTGTGAAAAATATTGTTTTTCGGTATAATAAGCAGACCAGAAGTTCATTTGAATATAATCTAACATGCAAGGTATAAACTTTCAGATAAGCTAAAATCACTTAATCTAACATCAAAGAAACTTTAAAGTCGAAATCATAGAATGAGAAGACAAATAAACCATCAAATAAGCTGATTCTAATATGGAAGAAAAATACCTCCTTTTATATCAACACCAAGCTAAAATCATTCAATGATAACAAAAAAACTAACACAAAAACAATATAGATATACAACAAAAAGCACTAACCTCTTGTGAATGTTGGAGAGTTTCAAAATTTGCTAAAGAGGTAAGTATAAGGAGATGAACTTTTGAGATAGAGAAGTACTGAAGTAAAATGATGAAATGATGTTAGTTTTGCTTCTCTAGGAAGGAAAAGTGGGAAAATAGGGTGTAGCCTTTGGGTAATAGCATGCATCGCCAGTTTCCCATGTGAGAAAAGATTACTTCATTGTAATATCTCTACTAACCTTAGAAGTAATGAAGTAAATTAGATCCCTCAAAAATTAGACAGGGGTATTAATGTCAAAAGTCATGATATGTCCAAAATAACCTTTTTTCATGTATCTGTAAAACAACTGTAATAAAGATAAAAAAGATAATGGGTAATAAGTAATTTTATTAGTATTTTGTTTTGTTATATTGAGAGTAGAAGTTTCAAATATGTCATTTTAGTTGATAAACAATTTCACTGTTACCTCTGCTGTTAGTCTCCGTTTAACTGATGTTGATGTGGTCATTAAGTTGCTGACTTTGATTAAAACGATGCGTTTCAAAAGCTCCAAGGTGTCAAAAGTCAAAATGTTGCATTTAATGGTCACAAATGATCATTTATAGGGCTATAAAGACAGTTTTTGTTGTCAACAGTTGTCTTTCTATCCATAGATAATTCATGATGTAGTGGATTAAAGTGTTCATAAGAGGGTTGATTTTGGTTATGATGCATCATGATGGAACCAGAACCATGATTAGGTCTAACCAGAAACATTATTCATAGAAAATTTTAGGTTGAAGCTCCGCTGAAGTTAACTGCCGTTGGAAAATAATGACATCGATAGTTAATTACCGCCGATTTAGTTCATCGGTAGTTAACTGTCGATGGGGTTATTTTCGTAAAATACTAGTGTTTCTTAGCAAACATTGAAGTGTGAACAACAATTTTCATACATTATTAAATCAAGTTCGTCCATATTGTGCTATGTGGGGCAGTCCAACCCATTTAAAACTTTTTTATTTACTCATTCTATTTTATCCAATTATCTATTCAAGTAGATATGATTGGAAACAAGTATGCATTAACATTGAATAACACATGTTTTATTCCTTTAATTGAACCAAATAGTAATAATTTATAAACTTTAAAAGTTTGAAAGTTTTTTTCAAGGGAACATTTAAAAAGTTTTAGCTTGTAGTTTTCATAATTAATATATTTTTATCTGCAACTTGCATAATGAGTTAACAACTTAATTTGAAACAAAGTTGCACCTCTCAAAGTGCCATTACTTGCTTGGAGGATTATTAATAAAACGATTTCAACAAAGGATAATCTACTATGTCGTGGAGTTGTACCCTTTTCTAATATATATATTCTAAAATTTTTAATATATATAGTTCTTTGTTGGCTTCTTCTAAAAAAAAATCTACTAATAATTTTAAAATTAGATGATAAATTTAAAGTATTTCATTAATATTTTTTGAAAAAATCACCCAAAGATATTGATAGTGGAGCGACATGAAGTCGTGAGATAGTCTAATCTGAACCAGTATTCTATATGTGCTAAATAGGTTGAGCTGAAAAGGGCTAATAATTTTGGACTTGCCTTTTTGTGATTCAACCCGCACAAAAATATGGACTAACGTGTTAGTAGTCCGATTGACATAGTTTAACAGCCTTAATCATAATTACTCCATTCATCTAATAATATAGGTTATTTTTTCTGTGCTTTAACTAAAGGTTCCTTAGTAATTAGTGGTTTGATAAGTAAACTTTGAAAAAAAAATGTTCCATCTATAATTTTTTTTGTCAAGTAGCCTAATGGCTAGAGCTCACACATTTTAAATGTGAAAAAGTGGAGTGTCAATGTTCCATCCAGAATCGAACCCAAGTTCTCTCGAATGATCCATCTTTAGTGAATCTCATAAAGTACATGAGTTCAACCATTTTGGTAAAGTATATAATTAAGAAATATAATTAATTTCATTGATTTAATAAAACTTACAAATTCTTTCATATCCTTGATTTACTCATTCGTCTCTACTATAAAGAATATCTACTTTTTAAATTTATTGAATAATATATCCGGACCCTGCATATATTATGCATTGTCCATACCAACTGAGATAAACTCACGAGAACAATATATTCGAACTATAATGTAGATTATTCAATGAATCTAAAAAATGAGTAGAAATATACAATTATTTTTTTTGTTTAATTTAGAAAAAATAGACCTATTTTATGTTGGACCGGTTGAGTGAAAACCCGGCCCAAAGAACCAAAGTGTTGCGGTGAAGTTGATTGATTAATCTCACAAACTGAAACCTTATTATTCATCCATTCCCCCGCCATCACTCTCAACTCACCACTCTATTATCGGTTAGTTTCTTCCCCAATTTTTATTCATCTTTCGTTTATGCTTTCAATTTTTCACTATATAGTTCAATTTTCTTATTCATTCATTTAATTATTTAAATTATTTATCGCTTTTGCAGTTGTGAAATTATCATTATGGCAACCGGTGGCCCTGGGCTCGAGTCTCTTGTAGATCGTAAGCAATATTCAACTTTTTTTCATTTTTTCATTTTTTTTATGCTTAACATTTTTATTGAGTATAAAAACATCAGGGATTTGATCTTAAAGGACCAATTTTATGAAAATTAAGTATTAATTAACCTGTTATGGTAGGTTTATCTTTAGGGGACTAAACTATAATAGGGTTAAACTTAAAGGATGCAAAAATAATTGATATGTTTGAACACAGGTTCGAACCCGTAACATCCCACTTCTCAGCATTTGGTGTGTCTGAGTTTTGCCGCTAGGCTCTCTAGAAAAATAGGGTTTTACTTTTTAATATTTATTCACTACCGTGTTTTCTATCGAAACATTGAAGGTGATATTTGTCAAATTTGATTTTATTGAGATGTGTTTTCTGTTTTGAGCTATGCTATGAGAGGTAATTTTGGTTGAAGTTTTAATTGTTTGTTTTCGCAGAGCAAATTTCGGTCATTACAAATGATGGACGAAATATAGTGGTAAGTCTTTGTATTCCACATGAAATTAACATGACAGTACGGTGTGTGCATGTGGTTTTAATGTCTAATGTTGTTTTAACTTATGATTGCAATGTTATTCTGTTTGCATTTCAGGGAGTTCTAAAAGGTTTTGACCAGGCAACAAATATAATTCTTGATGAATCCCATGAACGAGTTTTTTCTACCCGGGTAAGGATTACATTATGCACTCGCTTAAATTTCTTTGAGGAATTATTTGTTGGCATTAGAATTTTGATATTGAATACGGTATAATTGTATTTTTGTGTGTATTTTCGAATGTGTGTAATTTGTATATGGTAAGAGAGAGATAGAGATAAACGCATATGGTGTCACATAACGCATACAGTGTCACATTTAGCTTTGAACTTGAAATTTTTGTGCCACAGGTTGTCATTGCTTTGTCATGATATATCTACTTGAAGTGAAGAATAGTTTTTTTACAAATATTTTCCTGCTTGGCTTTTATATCTAAAAGATTCCAGTTACTGAATTGGCTTTTCTAATTATAAAACAACAATTTTTTTAGCTTAGATATGCCTGATATTGAATTTTTTTTGCACTTTATCTAAATACAAGCTATTGTATATAACCTACAATAACTGTCCTTTTGATATGACAAAGTTGGCGATGGCTACCATGCACAAGTCAATTGGATTGTGCACGGTTTCTTTTTACCGTTGGATGATAAAGGCACACTATGGTTACATTTCTTTATGTTATCTGTACCAGTAACTGGTTTATGGACGAGTGCTCTTGGAGTAGTCGATCTGGCCAACTCTCTCCAAATCGAAGTGATTCCAACCACATATGATACAATTGTTCCTTACCTGGACAGGATGCGAATATCTAAATTTAATATCTGTCATAAACCTGATCTTTTCCTCATCTACTCCCACCTATTTGCATATTTGCTTCTATAACATCTGGTCATCCATGCCCCTGTTCATCTTCTTCACACACCTTAATGCCCAGATCCATAAGTCTCATTATATTGCCCACAACAAAAAAAAAATCAATATTCACGGTAAAAGTAGTAGTGTAGTATACAAAGAGAGAGGGAGAGGCGGCCAACCGTTGCATAGGCGGGACTCCGCCACATATCAGTCTCCAACGCTACGTGATTCCTCTTAACTTCTCCGACTATGGTCGTCGTGGAGTATGTACCATTAAATATGATGGACTTCATTGATCCAGTGGTAAATGTGTATTGGTGTACATGTAAGACCTATGGACTTGTGCATGTTAGATTAAGCCCACAAAGTTAGGCATGTTTGAACTTGATGATGGGATGAGGCATTGACATGATATCAACATCTTGAGCTTGATTTGCATTTATATTATATTTTTTGGGACAGAAGTGAATTTTGAATATTTGTCTTTTTAGTAGTTAGGATGTTGAAATTCTTTATCTTGCTCGCCTTTTTTTGTTTATAAAGACAGTGAATTTGAAGCCATTGACTTTTTTCCTGCCCTTTCAAGCTATTTATATATGATGTGTTATGGGTTTGCTACCAGTAATAGTAGTGGCTAATGGCTTCATTTATTTTTCTTTCACACCTACTGTCTGGACTTAAGGTAGTGATTCTTATGTAACTTTTACTGTAATTTCTTGCGTTTGACAATTGCGGGTAACAAATTCACGTGGTTGCTAGTTTTCCTGTGCCTTCCCGGATCAGGAATTTATTTATAAATGTGTATTGGTTGCTAGTTTTAATTTACAGTTTTGTTATCTATTTTTGTCTTGCATGTCATAATTTTATTTGTTTTCCTCATGTTGACTCATTTTTCATTTCTAATTACAGGAAGGTGTTCAGCAGCTTGTTCTGGGTTTATACATCATTAGGGGTGACAACATGTATGTCTGTTTATCCTATATCTTGTCATTCATTCCATTTTGGAGATTTATTATCACATCCGAACCCATCATACGTTGGTTTAATAGTGTTTCCATTTGGATTTTGCAGAAGCGTTGTTGGTGAATTGGATGAGGAACTAGATTCTAGCCTAGATTTGTCCCAGCTTAGAGCTCATCCCTTAAAGCCTGTCATTCACTGAAGTAAAACAATGTTAAGAGTTGTTAGGAGATGCTTGCTTTCTTGGTGGAAAGGATTGGAACATTATTAGTACACCTCTTACGGCATTAAGCAAAGAATGAAGTATAAGAATATGCTAATAACATAATATGCTAAATAAGTATATATCTTGATTGATTATGTTTTTGATGTTGGCATGAGAATCATGGCTTTCTGCATGTTGGATTATGCAATGCAACAAACTCCTGACTAGCTTATCTGAAGAAACTTTTTTTTATTCATTTTAGTTTGCATGTTTGGGTTAATGTTTATCTTACGGTTGATATTATGCTTCTTTTATGGGATAAAATGTGGAAATGTGTTACATGTATCATTTACATGTTTTCTCTCGTACTAAACATATCATTAGTTGTTTATTCGGAAAAAAAAAGCATAACAAAAGTTGTAAACCATAAATTATGTTATGGTGTTCAACTGAGAATGACTTTGACCTCCAATTTCAAAATCTTGTATATATGCCTAAGTAATTAGTATGGCTTATAATCAGAGCATTAGTTAATTATTCCTCGTTAAATTTTTTATTAATAAATAAAAAAGTATACTTAATCCTACATGGTGAGTTATAGCTTTGTCTACTTTAGTTAATCTTGAGTAATAAGCCATCATTGAAATGGTAGTGATATGTCAATGTTTTTGATTATGCATGACTTTTTTTTTTTTTTGAAGGATGATTATGCATGACTTAGTTATCAATCAATTAAGCTACTAGAAGTAGGACTGCAGTTCCATCGACTCCAGTTAATGAGTTACTAATCGGAGAATGTTTTACGGGCAATCATACATCAAAATAACACCTTGAGAGAAAGTAATAGCGATGATGATGTGATATGTTGGTAATGTGATGGAATGAAACATAAAGAAAAAATGAAGTGTTGAAAGAATGTTGTAGTATATATAGGTTGTACAAATATCATTATTGTATTTTAGGTCATATTAATTTGTACTATTAAGGAATCCACAAATTGTAATTATGTTTTAAAAACAAAAAATTATAAATCAATAAAAAATAGAATTTACAATTTTCAATACGAAATTTCTATCTTTAATATATACTAAATAAATGCCCAAAAATGCGACATGTCAGCACTCTTTGTTGTTTATATCACCTCATATACGGTTGGTAAACTATGATCATAGCTTATAACATAGTATTGTACTAGATCAACCTTGTGATTTGTGAAACTGGTACTAAAATTCTAGATTTAAAATGGCACATTAAAATTCTGTTTTAGCTAAAATGCAATCCCTAAAGTGCATTTTTAAGACTAAAAAAATACGAATCAGTCGTATAGTGGCAACGTCGAAATCGTGTGCAAGACACGTGGTTTGTTTTGTGGACCCCATATCAACATGGCATGAAGGTACAAAACACTACTGCCCAGTCCAACTTCATTTTGGAAAGCTCTGAAGTTCAAAGTGTTGTCTTCTTCCTCACTCATTTCATTCTTACTTTCTTAATTCAGCCAAACAAAGGTAAGTACATTATTTCTGTCTTTTTTGCCTTTTTCATGCTTCTTTTTTTTATCAAACATTCACATTTAAACCCCCAAACATAGTTGCATACCTTGTGAAAACCATGGAAAGTAGCATCATGCATTGAAGACCTAAGAAATATACTACTTTGGCAATCCGTTTAATAATTTTTTTTTGCATGCATGCATGATGTTGTTTTAGTTTTCCCTAGCTGATCTGTGATTGATATTTGAAACCCTTGTTTTCTTGGAGTAATGTATTATTATACATGATGGTTGATCCTTACGAGGTGTTAACTTCATGAAGTTTTAGCTCAGTGGTAAGAGCTTATCCCCTTAACATTAAGGGATGGAATTCAAATTCTCTTGGAAACGGTCATAAAATGGTTACTGGTATCACTTGAACTTTCTTATTGTGAACTTTTTTTTTTCTTCCCAGGATTTGAAGTGGTATAGTTCAATAATGGTTTTAAAAAAGAGGCCTTTTGATGACAACAACTTCTTGCGCACTTTGGTTAAAAAACCAAAGTTCACACAATTTTCCATGAGGATCATGGAAAAGAGCATACTCGGATTAAGGAGTGCGGAGGAGCAGGAATTGCACTCCCTAGAGAGAGACATTGAGGAGTGCTCCAAAGAACTTCTAAACAAGAAAAAGCAAGCTAGTGGTATTAAACGAAGAAACCAAAATTATAAGAAAATGCAGAACAAAATTGAAGAATGTGCCAAATATCTTGCAGCAGAGGAGGTGCGGGTCGGTTTACTTGAGGAGTTGATTAACAAGAACATTCATGAGCTCAAGAAATATAAGAAAGAACTTCGTAAAGTCAAGGATAGCAATGGTATAGACAGTGGAGGAAGGAAGGAAGAGGAGCTTGTGACTCTCACAAAAAATTGCTGAAATTACTGACGAAATTAAGACGAAAAAGAAAGAGCTTGGTGCTCCCAAAATATCTGTTAGTGGTAAAGTAAAAGAACTAATGTCACAAAGGAGTAATTTACTAAAGGCAATGTCAAAGAAGAGGACTGATCAGTGTGATCAAATGAAGGACTTTGAGTCAACTAAGAAGCAATATGAAGGTCGGGTTACAGAGCTTGATTCCAAAGAGAAACAATGTGACCGACGACTAAAGGAGGTTGATTCAAAGGAGAAGCTCTTTGAAGGACGAGCAAAAGAGTTGGAGTCAAAGCAGGAGGAATTTGAAGCTCGAGTGAAGGAGTTTAAATCAAAACAAGAGGAATTTAAAGGTCAAGTGAAAGGATCTTGAATCATTCAAGAAGGATTTTGAAAGCCAACTGAAGGGACTCAGATCAAAAGAGAAGCAATATGAAGGACGAACGCAGGAGCTGGAGTCCAAAGAGAAATATTTTCAAGGAAGAGTGAAGGAGTTTGAATTAAAAGAGCGTGAATTTGAAGGCCGAGTATGGAAGTTTGAATCAAAAGAAGAGGAATTTAAAGGTCGAGTGAGGGAGTTTGAAGTCAAACGGTTGGAACTGCAATTGAATGAACTGAAGTCAAAAGAGAATCAATTTGAAGGACAAGTGAGGGATCTTGAGTCAATGCAGAATAACTTCGATGCAGAATATGAAACATTAACAAAATCATTTGAAGGAAATTGAATTAGGTAAATGTTCTTAATTAATCTAGTTTTATGAGACAATTTAATTTCAACGTGATCTTTTCTTGATTTTGATATTTTTTAAATATCTGCTAGCTAATTATGCAATTACATCTTATACAGATGATCAACCAAGTCCTACCATTGATGGAAGAAGTTTGAAGTTGCTCCCAATTGAGCAAATTGATGAACTCGAGTCACATGACAATGACATTCTAGCTAATCTGCTAGCATCATCATCAGATCCATCAAAAGATGTTCTGGATATAATCCAGAACCCCATCATTCCATCGTGTAAGGGAGACAATCCTGCAATTATTGATGATTTCCACATTGATTTGCTCGAACAACTGATAAGAATCTTACCACATGTTAAACCTCGTGTGCAAGAAGATGCAATGAATCTAGCACTTAATTTGAAAGCTTACATTGGTGAAAATACTGAAAATTCTGTGCCAGTTCTGGGTTTTCTGATCCTTCTGTCAATTTATGGGTTGGTTTCTTCTTTTGATGAAGATGAAGTTTTAAAGCTTTTTGGAATTGTTGCTCAACACAAGATCGCGGTAGAGCTCTTTGGGACTATGGGTTTGGAACATAAAATTTCTGGTATGCTAATTTATAAATGTTTTGTTCAGACACTAGTCTTTCTATCTACACATTGAGTCATTATACTTATCTTTATTTCACTTTGAAGTGTATGCGCACATTGAGCCATTATACTTATTTTTATCTCACTTTGAAGTGTATGGTTACATTACATCACGTGGTTAGCAGATGTATATATATATCTGTAGTACTCATATTTTTGGATTATGAAGAAAAACTATGATATTAGCTATTAATAGGAATAGGAAATTGAATTTATATGGAATTGGCTTCTCATAGAATTGATGCAAAAGTTTCATTTTGTTTCCCTCAAAAGTTCTGTCTATTTGTTATGAAAAAATTGGCATCTTGGCTAATGCTTAGAAAATGAAATAGACTTCAAATTTGTACATCTCTCTTTTGTCTTTATATGTATAATATGTGTATGTTCTAAACCAAGTGCTAAATGAGCTTCAGTTAAGGACCCATCAATCAGGAGACTCAAAGTTCGAGTCATAGCTGGAACAATTACAAACCAAACTTTATTTATCTTCCGGCCAAACTCTAAATTACCGGGGCCTCTTTCCCTTAAGAACTAGAGGGTTAAGACAAAAAAAAAATATGTATATGTTCTATTTTTTAAAATGGTTTGACGTGTTCTCCACCCCCTTTATTTTGAGATGTCATTCAGAGAATATGTTATTTTTGATGAATTGAAATTTTTTGCACCTTGCAGATTTTGTTGAGAATCTTATCCAGAAGCAAAAACATACTGAAGCTGTTAGGTTCATCTGTGCTTATAACATGGCCAACAAGAATCAATCAGTTGATCTCCTACGGGAACATGTGCAGAGTGCAAAAGTGATTTATGAGAGCAAGTGCAAGACAACCAACTCCATTGAAATCAAGATTCTCTTTTCTTATTCATATTATATATTTTATTAAACACTCTATCTTCATGCACCTTCATGTTAGTTATAAATAAGTTGAATTTGGAACCAGGATAGCGCAAGAGATGAAGAAATTGCTAGTTTGGTAACTGTTCTACGATGCATTTTGGATTATAACATTGAATCTGCGGATTTACTTAACGAGATCAAAGGTAGAATTCTTGAGCTGAAGAGAGAAAGGCCAGTATCTTCTGGTATTGGAAGTTTGCAAATGAATTAACAGGATTCTGCATAAGTTTTGGTGGCACTTTGGGGTTCAGTTCTTGGATGTAGGTAATTTGATAGTACTTTTTGGTTTTGGGATGGTTAAGAAAATGTTTATCCAATGTATTATCATGTTAACATGTATGTCTACCAATTTATCTGATCGAGACTCAAGGGGTAGGATTGACTTTAGTGAGAACTGTATTGTACATACAAACTGATGTAAGAATATGGTGGTCACCTTGTACCATTTTGATGTTTTGAGCTGGTTTTTGCTGTTCCCAAAAAAAAGCCTCAATTGCTTTGAAATATTGAGGTAACATTATGGAAAAAGAAGTCTAGTCTACAATATTCGTTTGTAAAGGAATCCATGGATCATAAACTCCAGATGTTACTTTAACTTCATAGTCTTAAAGAAAAAGCCATGGTTCCAATGTATTCATAGTGTTAGAGGGAAAGAGAAAAGTATGTATACTATATAGTTAGAGAACAACCGAAGACTAATGGATGAGAACCAACTGTGTGACATTTTTCAAGTGTATCCCACACAAGCTTTGATGATGCACACGCATAAATCTTATCGAAGTTCACCTCATCAATACTTTGATAAATCATGAAAGTTGCTTTGCAATCTTTATTCTGCCCTCTATTCGTTGTACGTTCTGCGTCTGTTGTATTGTCTCCAATCTCTTGAACACCATTGGTGATTACTTCATCACTTATTGGAAGCCAAACAATGCCTTCATCTGTACACTCCACCTATCCCAATTATCACTCGTCACTTGGGTAACTGTGTCAGGAAGTTTCCATTAGAACCTATTACAACACCAGAAAATTGGTGATTGTTTGTGCATCAAGAATCTGGATTGCTTTTGGAGTACATACTCTTAGATGAAAGGCAAAATAGAAAGTGGAGAGTATAGAGAGAATTTAGAAAACTAAATTGCTAATAATATTTATTCATTGTGTGATCAAGTATTTATATACAATTGAAGTAACATGACATTAACAATAGCCCAAAATCATTAGATTTGAATACTTGGATATAGTGATATGCACATACTGTGGAACTTCCTTTGAAAAGGCTGGACAATACTTAGTTGATTGAAACTATATAACTGGCATTTTGATCTCGCAGAGCAGATGAATATGACAGTTCAAACTTCAAACAACGGTGCGACTCAAAAAATGTGGCAACAATGTTGACAACTATACGCGTATTCAATTTAAGTGTCAAATCAAATGCAGAAAGAAATTAGCATCATTTAAAGAATAAGCTTTAGACTACGATGATTGGTAGGGACCTTTCAAAAGAAAGTCACCTTACAAAAATAAAGGAATGCCACTTAAAGCAATGAATCCACGGTACTTTTTAGTAAACTTGCTTTAGACTATGATGGGTTTTTCTATCTCATATCATATATAGTTGATCTAGTACATTTTACATTATCTAGTATATTTTATAGTTATTCGGTAATAATATATATACTGCAGA
>Ga0228711_1004536_pt1 | contig 21334 bp, 12 predicted proteins | sample MedpolnodulmetaG_2_FD_177996 | JGI IMG/M metagenome (GOLD analysis project Ga0228711, IMG submission 177996) | Root nodule microbial communities from Medicago polymorpha collected in Santa Monica, California, United States - brown nodules | ecosystem: Host-associated > Plants > Roots > Nodule... | reverse complement strand
AAATAACTAATATGAAAGAAGGATTCATTACATGAAATTGGTAACCAGATATGAGTTTTGATGGTCTCCCACCTTCTCTCCAGATCTCCAGCTCCAAAAGTTCGTTTCTTTCTCCAAAATTCCAACCTTTTCCTTCAAAAAACAACTTCCTATTTATAGGAAAACTTCCAGAAACGCTAAAATCGTACTCCGATGTTGAAAATCGGAGCACGATGGCTTCAGTAAACTCAAAATTCAACTGGAGCGTCTGCCAAATCGGAGCACGATTTTGTCCCATCGGAGCACGATTTTTTACGAGACAAAATGTCTCAAAGTTGCAGAAAAATCGTAGCCCGATGCTAAAAATCGGAGCACGATTTCTCCTTTGTTTCAGCATAAAAAAATCAGTCTTTTTGCAGCTTCTAACTCATGCACAATCACCTGAACTCAACCAAAATTACATAAAAGCTATAACAAAAGTGCTATATGACCTAGTGTCATCAATTAGTATTACAATTAAATGCTCAAGTCTCCTAATCACATGTAATAATATACATATATTCTTTGGGTGTGTTTTAATGTGTATCCCCTTTTTTATTTGAAGAGGCTAAAATGAAATATATTACCACATAAAAGCGTTATTCCCAGCACAAGGGGTGCCAAGGAAAAACAGTAAGGTCTGAACAATATTTACAAAGGGAACCAAAAACAGAAAAAGACGAACAAAAGGAAAGAAACTATTAGCCTATGCACAATATGGTGAACGGGCTAAGCCACCAGCCATGCAGATTGAAGGGAAGAGAAATGTGCTTTACTTTCAACCACATATAGGAGATGGACTTAATCCTTTCAACCACCTGAAAAACGGGGCTTTCTTTGCCTTTAAACAATCTGTTGTTTCTTTCCTTCCAGATTTCCCAGCCAGCTGCATACCATATAACCTGTAAAATTGATCGCCGCTTCTTCCCGATCCCACCACAATAGACAAACTGATGTAAATGATCAGGGACATAAAATGGGTTGGTCACTAAGACACCAATCCACCGATAAATCAAGTGCCAAACAGAGATGAAAATATTACAATGCAAAAATAAATGAGGAGTCGATTCGACCAAGTCACATCCTGCCACACACATCCTAGCATCATGATGAATAACACATCGCCGGAGGAGATTGTCTTTAGTAGGCAATCTGTCCTGAAACAAGCGCCAGACGAACACCACCACCTTGAGAGGCACATCCTTGTGCCAAATAGAAGAAACATCAACTGGTAACTCTACCTGCGGTTGAATAATTAGATAGTTATACAGGCTGCGAACAATGAATGAATTTGAGTCATGCGCATTTTTTTTCCTATTTAAAGTTCGTACATTAACAAAATTATATTTCACAGCTGCAAGTTAATTTCTTAACTGCAACACAATTCAAGCTAATTCCAATCCAAATTTAAATTAGCTCATACATTAAACAATAGTACTCCATAAAAAACCTCCCAAATAAGTTATAATTCAAATTCCATCTTTAAAACATAGTATGTTCTAAACATTGTTGGAAATCAAAATATAACAAACTTACAAACCCAAGTAAGTTACATAGTCAACAAGAAACAGAAACTCAAATAAGTTATAACAATTCACTAATCAATAAACTATTTATGCCCATGGAGTCAAATTGTCATAGTCTTGATATCCACATCCATGATCTTCATCGGTTGAGATGGGAGAGGAGAACGGCGGTTGAAAATGACATTTGGGTTGGGAGAATGTGTTACTAGAGTTTTTGTATTTATATATGTAGTGCATTTTTATTAAATAAATAAATGGAAAAACGGGTCGGGTGGGCTAAACTGGTTCAGCAGTCCGCCCACTGACCCACGCCGGGTCACACCGGTTTAATTGCATATTCGGTCTAGTAGCCTGCCCGAACTGTTGCTCCCTCTGGTTCGCGGGCTGACCGATCCGACTGGCCGGGTTGGTCCGGGTTTTAAAACACGGGTAGTGTGTGTGTGTGTGTATATATATATATATATATATATATATATATATATCACACTTTGGTTCAAGTAAAGATGCACCATTTTGAGAAATATAAACACATTATCCTAATTTCTTTTCTCTTTGTTTCTTTAGTTTGATACACCCTCCGGTTATTATTATAAGCAAAACTTTACATTTTATATTCATTCAATTAATGACGTATACAATCTTTATTATAGACCATATACATAATTTAATGAATGAATCTAAAATGCAAAGTTCTGCTTATAATAGTGACCGGAGGGTGTATATTCTAGCATTCTATATATTTGTAGTATTATATAATTAGAGTAGTAATTTATATAATCTATTATTTTCCTAATATCATCAAAAAAATATCCGAATTTTTACACTAGTATAGTTTTATAACTACATATTAAAATCTTATCTTGGTACTTGACCAAAAAAAAAAAATCTTGTCTTGATAAAAAAATGGTATAAAATTGCAAAAAACCTACATGTCGTCCTTGTCAATTGAGCTATGTTGGGAAGCTAAAATATTTAAGTTGAGTTTGTCAACCGTGTAGTGTAACAAACTCGGGGAAGAACTCGAAGCAAACCGCAGAAGCAATCACGAAATGCCTAATACAGAGATGGATAATTCATTTGAAAGTAACGAAAGACCTATTTTCAGTGACATTAGACGCTATTTTTGTCAATACTGTGGGATCTGCAGGTCCAAGAAGACCCTAATTACCTCTCACATCAATTCTCATCATCAAGTATATTTTTCTTTTCCTTTCCTTTATTTTGTTTCTAAACACTTCGTCTGAATTGATAGATTTTAAGTTCGATTTTCTAATTGAGTTGTTGGATTTTCGAATTTGGTGAATCAAGTCCAAAATAAAATACAAATTCCTGATTGCTTAAATGCAAATAATCAAAATCAAAATACCTTACATTTTTCACATTATTTGGTCATGTACGGCCATGTGTGTTAAAAATGATTTGATATCTCCATAGCACCAACACCGCTGACACATGTCATTACATTTAATTAATTCATTTTCTTAAATTATCACCGGTATTGACATGTCAATGTCAGTGTCGTATCGTATCTGGCCTCCATATTGACGTTTCATAGGTTGATATGCAATTTCTCTGTGAAAGTATTAATCTATTTCACTTAACTCTTGTAAGTGTATATGTACACAAATTTGTGGCAAATGTGCCTACTCAATTTCTCCGCTGATATGTTTCTCTACCAAAATGTGGTAATATGATGCAATGAAACACCTGATTACCGCATGAAAACCTTAACTGCCACAAATACTGCACACACCGAGGCCAGTTCATAACACACACCTTTTTGAACTAGTTGAGACATGCAATGACATTTGTATACACTGAAATTTTCAAGGACTAATCTACACAAGTTGTCAATTTTAGGAACTAAATTTTATGTCGATTCATTTCAAAGTTTAGTTAATTTTTGAGTGATAGTGTTATGCCTCATGATTTGGAAAATCCTACCACCTTTGACATGATTTGTAAACTTTTTCATTTCAAATGCATTTTATAAAATTGTGAAGTTTCAAATATTCCTTACACCCTTTAGAAAGTCAAACTTCAAATTCATGGAAAGAAAAATCATTTGTAAGCATGAATCTTTATATATATAGCTATAAGAGAGCTGCATATCTGAATAATTTTGCCCATCAGTACTCTTTTCTCGGTCTTTGGGGTGATATGTCTTGTTATTAATCGTCAAAACTTTGTCGGAGTTTGAGAGCACTTAAGTTTAAGCACGTGATGGATAAACACACAAGACATTTTCTATCTTTTTTACCTTTCCCTCTATTTTGTAAGTTCGGTATAATCAGTGTTGTCACTGCGAATTGTGGAAAATAGCTGTTTCCTCAAATTCTGTTACGCTACAGTGGTATAGCACTGCTACAGCTGCTATTTGACAACACTTTGTAGTAAATTGCATGTCATATGGCAATAGCGGTTTATTGAAATTTCGCTACGCTTTAGCGCTGCTGAGGTCGCTATTTGACAAGAGCGAATATAATTCTAATGGTTATGTTGTTGACCAATGATGTCTCTTAGGTAGAAATGGAAAAAGCAGGACTTGAAAGAGATCAAGAAGCACAGGGTACAAAATTGAATACTTGTAGGGAATGTGGTATGAGTTTCAAAAAACCTGCCTACCTATTGCAACACATGCAAAGTCATTCACTTGAGGTATTTACTGACAATATAATAAGATGACAACATTCTACTCCCAACTACCGACTTATCTGATCATATGTTTGGAAGACCACTATTTAGGCTACTGAAATCATGTTTTTTGGAAATTCATTTCAATGGATTATGTTCTTTGGAATTTATCTGTATAGATAAAAAAAAATTGGGAGATTATAATTAGTTCATGCTTTAGGTATCTTTAGATTTTGTTAAAATCTGGTTACATATGTCTTTATGTTTGATCAAGTGTCGTATACTGTGGATTGTCTTAGTCAGCTCAATGAATTACGATCCCTGTAACACTTGATGATATTAGTTTTTGCATCAACTGAAGATACATATTTTTGCAGGAAAGTATATCCTATGGTTCTAAAATCATAAAATTATGGAAGTTGTAGCGTGAAGCATTGGATCTCAGACTCCAAAATGCGTGAGGCAGCATGGTTTGACTTGATGGATCAGTATCAGGTAGGGAGACCTCTTGAGAAGCTCCATCAAGGGTGCCTCAGTCACGCTCCATTCAAAACGAGGTTGGCAGTTTTGTTTACTCACAGCTTATTCTTGTCGGGGCACATTAATGCTTATTAAGTTATTAGTTTATGCTTTTCTAGCTTTTAACATTTTTTTACTTCTTCCAGAGGCCGTATATCTGTACTATTGATGATTGTCAGGCAAGTTACAGAAGAAAGGACCATTTGAATCGTCATATTCTACAACATGAAGGGGAGAAATTTAAATGTCCAATTGAGAATTGCAACCGCGACTTTTCTTTGAAGGGAAACATGACAAGACATGTCAAGGAGTTTCATAACAAGGACTCTTCTACCTCTATCAATGTTAAAATTCAGAAGCAGCACGTGTGCCTTGAAATTGGCTGTGGGAAGGCTTTCAAATTTGCATCAAAGCTAGAGAAGCACAAAGACTCTCATGGTAAACTTCATTTCAATGTTTGATATTTATGAGCAAGTTCTTCATGTGTTGTACATAATTTGATCCTTTATTTAAAGTTCTGAAAACATGTTAAGCACAGTTTTGAAGAATGTATGTTTTCTGCAGTTAAGCTGGAATCAATAGAGGTAGTGTGCTTATACCCTGGCTGTATGAAGAGTTTTACGAATCTTCAGTGCCTTAGAGCACACACTAAATCCTGCCACCAGTATGTGAACTGTGAGACTTGTGGGAAAAAGCAACTGCGTAAAAACATTAAAAGACACCTCCGTAAACATGAAACTGGTAGTTCATCAGAGGTGTTTCATTGTGATTATGAGGATTGTAGCCGCACCTTCTCAAGTGTAAGAAATCCCTAGCCTTATAAGCGATTGTGATTGATGCACATTTTAATTGAAGACTTGGAATTTTTTAAACTGTTGTCAATCGCGAATTGCGGAAAATAGCAGTTTGTTCAAATTCAGCTATATAACAGTGCTATTGTTCCATTATAGATGCTATTTGACAATATTTTGTACTAAATAGCATATTGTAGAACAATTGCGATCTGATCAAATTTCACTACGATGTAGTGCTGCTGTATCCGCTATTTAACAACATTGTTTTAACGATGTTTCAGTTTAAACATTTGTACATAAATTGATCTTGCTTTTAATCTACCTCTCTTGTGGTTATGATTCAACAGAAATCCAATCTGTGTAAGCATGTAAAGGCTGTCCATTTGCAAGAAAAACCCTTTATGTGCGGCTTTCCGGATTGTGGCATGAGATTTTCTTATAAACATGTGAGAGATAATCATGAAAAATCCGGTTCGCATGCTTTTACCCTGGTAAGTTTTTATGCCTTGTAAAGAATCTGTTATATTATCTACATACATGCAAGATATACTCATCAAAATTGGTTTGTGCAGGGTGATTTTGAAGAAACTGATGAACAGTTCAGGTCAAGCAATAGGGGAGGGAGAAAGAGAAAGTGTCCTACAGTTGAAATGTTGGTTAGGAAGAGAGTTGCTCCCCCAACTCAACTAGAGTTGCTTATGAAGGGTGTTGAGTAGATGGATTGAGCTTTTTATGCAGTAAAAGAAAGAAAAATGAAAATAGGAAGATTTGATGACAATAATGTATAGCGAGGGTAGTTACATCAGAGATGTTTAAATTATATATCATTTCATTAAAAATATATAATCTTTTCCAAAACATGTAAAAATATTTACACTTTTCATCTCTAAAAATACTTGAATTACATTCTCATCCACTTTTATTCAAACTGATATAATATGAGACAATTGAGAGATAATCAAATACTAAGGATATGGTCAAGTCTAATTTCAGGTTTAACACAATAATCTAGGAGGGTGTGTAGTATCCTTTTTGACCAAGTGTAGTCACTCTTGTATTGATTTGGTATATGTTTTTTTAAAACAAAATTATATAATTCGTCTCTTAACTTAATTTTAGGCAGTATTGTGTTGGAGTATACCATGTTCCCAACATTCAACGTCTTTCAATGCTCAGTGGGAGTCTTTGTTTTAGAGAATATTGCATTTCCAAAATTCAACATCTTTCAACACCTTTGATAAAAAAAAAAGCATTTTTCAACACTTAGTGGAAGTCCTTGTCTTGAAAAATGCCGTGTTTCCAACATTCAACACCTTTGATAAAGAAAAAAAATTCATGTTTCAACATCTTATGAGAGTCCTTGTATTAGAAAATACAATGCCTCCAACATTCAGTATAGAGTGACATCATGCTTACCGGTATATTTATGCTCTTGCATTGTTCCTCAAGTTTTTGTTGAATGGAATTATTTTTTTCCTAAATAAAAAATTACATACCATTATGTTTGTTTCTGCGCAATATATTTCTTTTCAAAGAAGAAAATTTAACGTAAAAAGGACCATTGTTATGAATTTAACGTATGAAATAATCCATGCGTCACAAAAAAAAGAGAAAAAAAATCGCTAGAAGGAGGGGTTGAACCTCCGACCTTGTGGTTAACAGCCACACGCTCTAACCAACTGAGCTATTCCAGCTTCTTGTTATAGTTCACTTTCCATAAATATATATACGCATAAGTTTCACTATATTAAAATGCAAAATTATGTAGATGGGCACCCCTTTGTGTACCTAATCCAGATATACTGTTAGAAAAAGTAATTCCGAATCATTATCATATTATGTTTATTTTTCTAAATTTTACGTAAGGTGGAAGTTATATGACATTATTTTCAGCATGGTGTTTGTTCATCAGAGTATCTTATCTTATGCAACAACTCTGAGGACAGGCCAATTCAATGTATTCAAAAATTGCTTATCTAAACTTGTAAAACTGAATAAAAAAAAAATTAAAATAGTAAAATTATAAGCTTCAGTCAAAAAATGAAACACCCAACCACATGTGACATGAATAACTTTTATTTTTTTTTTAAGGGACATGAATAACTTTTTTAGCCACTTAGGTATAACCGTAAAGTATTTGTCAATTTTATTCATATCTAATCTTTATAGACAATTTGGTCCTCTTTAATGAAAGTTCTACTCTCAATCACATCTTATCTTATCTTATTCATAACAAATTCTGAACTGAAACCCTTAGTTAAGAAAGAAAAATGCTAATGTGTATGAGAAAAAAAATCGTATATATCCAATCCAAAGAAATGAAGGTTTTCATTCAAATTCAATAATCAATTTATTTCGGTGTGTGTCCGTTTTTTTCTTGTTTAATTGCTACTTATCGGAAGTTATCGGTATAGCCCCTCTTGTGAATTGATAAAGGTTGCTATGTTATTGTAACCATATAGAACAACAGACTAAAAACAATAATTGCAACAATTAACCATCTAGAGGAATTAGGCAGATATGGTCGTGACGCAGTGCCAATTTGGCTCCTTATTTTTAGCATTTATGTGGATCATTTGAATTGGATTATTTTGGAGACGTCTCCTACTAAGCTTAATAAACAGCTCTCTAATGATATTTCTGGCGCTTATATATCTAAGACTGTCCGATTAATTTCAAAGTTTCTTTTCTATTGGGTTTTGCCATATATATATAGACAATTAATATAGCAATTAAACTAGATAAATGAACGACAAGCTACATCGCTTACCCTTATTTCATAGCAAAACCAATTCTCTTAAAAACAATCAACTTTCACGTAAAGAAAAAATTAAGAAAGAATAGAGTTTAATTTTTAATTCCATTTTACTTTAAATGATATTTTAATTTTAATTTATCTTTTATTTGAAAAATGTCCACGAGATGGAGAATGACTTCTTTACACCGACTCTTTCAATTCGTGTGGCAGCTTTGTCTTGCCAAATAACATTTTTCGTTAAGAAATTCGAGTATAATCCTCCTCAAACAATTTTTTTTAATTGTACGAAGTTTTCATTACTGTTAAACGTAGAATATTTTTTTCATAGACAAGACTAAGAGTTCAAACCCTTAATCACTTATTTAAAGCGTCCAAGTCCCAGCACTTACACCAATCAAAATATTGTCTTCCTCATCAACCTTAAGGTTGGTGTATATGTAGTTTGATGTGCACCTAAATAAATAAAAAATGTAATTATGTGGGTTGTTGTGGACTTGTACTATCGTATTTTTAATTTTAATTTTAATTTTTGTTTTGAATAGGTAATACGCTTCCAAATTCCAATGTGTATTTTATAAGTAAACCAGGTCGCAAATATTTTCTCCTGGCTCTTGAGATTTTGAATATTCAATAAACAAAAGAGATGCACGCAGTGTGAACCACACTCGAATGGTCATGCTGAGGCTATCACGCTTTTTGGTTGTTGTTGCTAGCTAGACATTACAATATTCCCAAAACAATAAACTTATTAATAAATATTGAACTTTCAGGATGAATAGGTTGAAACCTCTAATGCTAAATATTTTCTGTGAGGAGTATCCATGGAAACATTATGTATGAACTCAGTTATCATTGTGAAAACCTCCAAGGAATTGAAGTTGCGAGAAGTAATAACCTTCAGCTAGTCAATCATATTTGAAGGATATTGCATGAGTTTGAGTGTGAGAATCAAACCCATTTTTCCAGAAGCAAATAAGTTGCAATTATCTTGTTAAATTGGATTGTGTTCAAGTCTCTCTAGAATAGTTTATGAACACCCCCTACATCTATTATTCAGTGCTAATGTCCTAATGGTAGCATAGTACCATGTAGGATTTCAATAATGGGGATTCGAATCTTGCTTAGTTTCACTATAGAAAAACAGATAAAATAAGCATTGACTGAATATCCATCATTTCATTTAAAAATTGCACACAATGATCATGTAAACACAAATCATTCATAACTATTCATTCATTATTTCTTTGATTTATAGCTTGAATCTTTCATAGATTATAAACACAATTTCAAATCAAAAGCACTCAACACACCAGAAGAAAAATAACCTTTTCAATTAATGAGCTTTTTCTTTGTTAGAATGTACAACATATCATGATATTTCTCATATCATAACATAAAAATCAATAGAATCATAACAACGTATCATTAATAATAACAACAACAACAACAAAATTCTAATCTATTTTTGTACATGATCCGCCAATCTAAAACTCAATTTACCAAGAGACCAAAACGATGAGCCACCATTTAAAACGACGTACCACTATCTTCATTCATCAAAGAACCAAATATCAAACCATCATTCAAAATGACGTACCACTATCATCATTCATAAAAGAACCAAACGACGAATCACTATTCAAACCAACATTACCATGATTACGAACATCACCGTGACTACGAACATCACCAACCATCACTCTCATCAACTCAAAAGCCTTACTCTGCCCCTTAACACTTCCTTTATCTTTAACATCAGCAATTCCATCCATCGCACCAAACGCCACTGCGTCTCTTACATCTCCAGCCACCACATCTCCACCACATCTCACAAGATTAAGCAATGCTGACACTGCATTTTCCCTTGTCCTCAAACTCGAACCAGTAGCAAGATCGAGTAGATCCGCCAGCACTCCAACACCAGAAACCTTCTTAAACGCCTCAACACTTTCCTCGCAACCGGCGACCTATATCAGAGATGTAAAAGTTAGTTACATATCAGTTACATTAGTTAAGAGTTAGTTGTTCTAACCGACTATCTTATTATATTACTTAGGGCACGTTTGGATTGACTTATTCTTGAGCTTATTCAAAACAGGTTATGCAACTAAATAAGCTTGTGCTATTCATAAGCTATGAAACATGGACACTGCTGGGATTAGACGTGTCCCAATGTCGGACATGTGTCGTGTCACCGACGAATATAATTGCACTGACTTATGTGATTTTCTCAAATTATGAGCGGTGTCCACATGTCAGTGTCCATGCTTCATAGTTCGTAAGCTTGTCGAGCTAGTTTATAAAATAAAATAAAAACAGCTTATGAAGAACTTATAAATTAACATTCATAAGCTAAAAAATAAGACAATTCAAACTGTCCTTAATTTAATATTTCTTCTATCTATATACATGAGTTCTATCAAGAATTGTAATAACCTGCGCAATAACCGCGGAAGCATCTTCAACAATCCCTACTCTACCATCATTAACAATCAACGAAAACAACGCCGGAACAACACCGAATTGAACCATCGTAGCACGATTCAGCGGATGAAGCGCGATTGCGAAAAGCGCTTTCAACGAATCTTTCACCGTCCTTGGCGGTGAAGAACGGTGACAACGAAGAATATCAACAAGTGCATAAACAATTTCACGTTTAGATCCAACAACGGTACGATAATCATCCACCGATGAAAGAAGGCTGTGAATCGTAGCGGCGGCGGATTGAACAGCGGCGGCGGCGGAGGTAGATGAATGATGAGAGATCACGTGCGCAAGCGCGTCGAGAACACCGCGCGTGGACATGATAGGTTCTTTTTCTGTTATGGAAAGGTTTAAAAGTGTTGCTGTAGCGTTTTCTTGAGAGGGGTGTGAAGAAGAATAAAGGGTTTCAGCGAGGTAAGGAATTGCGCCTGATTCGGCTATTACGGGTCGGGTTGATGGATCTTGTTTTGATAATTGACGAAGCTCGATGAGTGATTCGATTCGGGTTTTTTCTGAAACGGAGCTTAGTTTTGATACTAGCGTCCGCACGACGCGGCGGTTAGCGTCCATTTTTTGGGTTGACAGGAGAGAGAGGAAAAAACGTATAAGAGTTTTTTTTGTTTAGGAAGATTGTATGAGTGGGTTTTAGAAAGATTGCAATTGCAACTTGGAAAGGGCAACACGTCTTAATAATAACACTTTATTATTGTTGTTGTTATGACCAAAAGTCGTAGTGGTTTCATACATGTTATAGTTGTTTTTTGCAGACAAAATTTGGATAAGTAAGAACTAGTAAGAAGATTCTTTTCATACGGATTTCTTTCACACGGATTGTGTTTGGTGATGACTTTGACATGGATTTTAGTCGTACGGATGCATTTTGTTTATCTTTTAAAAAACATTACTCCATTTGTTTCTTAATGGTAGTTAATTTTATTGTTTTATATTGATTAAGAAAAATGTATAATTAAAAAAAAAACGAGTAAATATTCATGTTCGTCCTTGAATTTGCAATGATCCAAATTCATCCTGAATTTTTTTTGAAATATCTATTTTGTCCCTGAATTTACTAAATGTCAATCAAATCAATCCCTCTGTTAAGTTAACATGTTAACGGATGTGACGTATACTGTTAACCTCTCACAAAGCTTGTCATGTCAAATGTCACGCAAGCACGGACCAATTTGATCGAATATGACAAATTTTTCATGGACCAAATTGATTGATTTACAGAAAATCCGAACTCATTTTTGAGAAAAATAACTATTACTCAACGTCTCTTTCTTCCCCAAATCTATACAATTGGAACCTTAATTTTATAATTTGTAACCTAGAGTTCAAATTCCCCAAAATTTCTTATATTAATTGATGACAATGTTCTTCCCAAATTCAAAAAACTTCAAAACCTAATTTTTTTGATTGAACTCGAAATCTAAAAATCCCCAAAAATTGTTCAAGCTTTGGTGTTTAGGGCGTATGGGCAAAAATAGCTATAACAGTTGGTCTTCATCTTCAAGCTCTATGTTAAATGGTGATGTGAGAGCGCTTGAATGTTGGTGTCATAGAATTTGTGTTGTAAGAAAAGCCAACATTATCAAAAACTCAAGAAGGCTTTTCTATGTCTGCCCTATGCCAAAGGTTTGTTTAACAATCGTTATGTGATGTGTGAATGATTTGTTTAACTTCTACTGATTTTGAATTTTCTTTGTATAGGATGATGGTGAAAATTGTGAATTTTTTGTCTGGGTTGATGAAGCTGAAGAACTAGGTTATTTTAAAAACAATGGAATTGGTGCTGGTCATGGAAGAAATGCAAGGTTGATGGAGAAGGTTCACTCCATGGCTAAGCCTAAGGATAGTGGCGAAGAAAAGGTTTGGAGGGCAAGGTTGATGAACAAAGTTGACTGTGTAGGAAGTGAGCTTAGGTTGATTAAGTATTTGATAGGAGTAATTTGTTTTATTGAGTTGTTTAAAATGCTATTGTATTGTGCTAAGTCTGTGTAATGTTGTAATGAAAAAAGGTTATCAATGAATGAATGCAACCCTTTTGTCAAAATCTTTCCATCAAATTGGTCCTTCTATTGTTTGTCTATGTATCAAATCAATCCCTAAATTAGTGAAAAATACAATCAAATAAGTCCTTGAATTTTCACAACATATATCAAGGTGATCCTTGGTGCATATATTTGTTGAACAAAATGATAAAAAATGGACACAAAAATGGGTGAAAACAAATAGAGAGAAAGAAAAAGAAGAGGAACGACGTTACCTTAACCACAAACAAATTGTTCCTTCAAAAAGCTATCTTTTCCAACGTTGATCGCCGGAGATGATGATGATGATGATTTTGGAGAGGTGAAGACGGTGAAGGTTTTAGCGGAATGGAGAAAGGTCAATGACGTGTTTAATGTGTCTGAGTGAAATGTGAGGATGAAAGGTATGGGTAATAGAGGGGTATAATTGGAAAATTAGAAAAAATGTCAATTGAAAAGTTAAAACAACAATTTTTAGCATTTCCATCAAATTGGTCCTTGTACACGTGGCTTACTTGTTGACACGTGTACATGACAACACAACATGCAAGACGACACATCATCAGCAGTAACAGAGCATCTGGACGGAGGGACCATTTTGATGGACGTCATTTAAATTCAGGGACGAAATAGACATTTCAAAAAATTTGAGGACGATTTGGCTGGTCCTACGTGGATATTTACTCCTAAAAAAACTACTTTAATTAAAAGTAGTATTGATGCATTGACACGTAAAGTAAAATATATTGAATTACGAGTGATGCAAATATTATTTAATTAAAGATGCAATTGAAAAAATGTATTTAATTTTATAATAGAATATTGAAAATGATCATTTATTTTAGAACAATTTTTTATTGCAAATAAGTCACTTGTTATGAAATGAAAGGAGTAAGTGATTTTGTTGTATAATTTTTACAATTTCTGATAAAAATTAAATGGATACGCGTCATTAAAAATTTACGGTAAATAGTAACTTTTGTAATTAATTTGCATTGGTAGTATTTGACATTTTGACTCAATAAGAAAACTTATTTTCATAGTATGAAATATATGAGAAACATGTTCTACAAGATATCATGAGTCTCTCATTTTGGGAGTCTTGTTTCGGTATAAATCATAGTCGTTGTTGGAGACTCTTTTTCCGCCTTCATTGTTGTTTCTTACTCATCTGTTGTCGTCTTTACATTTTGAGATCTTTAGACATTGTTCATTGTCCTTCAACTTATGTTCCACAATTGTTCATAATATACATGCTACTTTTCACGCAATTTTGACAACCATAAATTGCATATTTATCTCCATCGACAACACCATCAGAACTGCCACAAACCATCGAGTTTATCGTGGAAGGCACTGCGATAATCCAACGCCTCACATGCTGGGCTGCTACATGTCGTCATTATCTCAAGTTCGTAACCACAACACGCCACCTTCCACATCCATGATCGTTGTCGTACTTTCCCAAATTTTCCGCTGAAGCATTGTCCTCATGTTGGAGTTGCTAAAATTCACATCGAAGACCCTTTTTTAGTTTTTATTTTATTTTTTTATGTTTTATGTTCATTTCGTATTTTAAAACTGTACAAATTGTTGTTGTTTGGTGCTTCTCCCTTTGGATTTTTTTCAATGGCAAAAGTTTGTGACACTAATTCTAGTGTTAATCATGCTGGAATAAGTAATAAGAGTTTTTTTTTCCTCTCCCGATCACTTAGTGTAGTTGGTATTGACTTTATGAGTGCTTAATGCATGAACTGGCATGAGGTTTCTTAATTTGCACTTCAGCAGTTAGAGTCTCATTCCACCTAACAAATATGGCTTAAGTACAATTGTATTGGTTTCCATTAGTGAAGTGTATGTTTTTATTTTATTTTTTATTTTATTGTTTTTAAAACAATTATCTTGCCATTCAATGTGACATTTGTAAGATTTCTAAGCACCATCAGACTATTTTTTCTTTGAATCTTACTAAAAGTGATGAGCCGTTTGATTTTTATTCATTATGATGTTCCAAGATATGTCCTTATTTCTAATATTTTGGGTGTGAAATGGTTTGTTTCATTTCTTGATGATGACTGTACCTCAATAACTTAGGGGGTGTATTCAATTAGGATTTTAAAAGACAATTTTTGTATAAAAATGTCTTGTGGATTTTAAAAGACTTTGAAAGATTTTAATGACTTTTAAGATTTTAAAATATTTGTAATTGGAATTTTAAAGGATTTAGAATGACTTTGTGAGATTTATAAGATTTCAAAAGACTCTTTAAATTTTAAACAATCATTAAAAAAAAAAAACAATTTAAAACACACTCTCTAGCACAATATTCTCAACACTCTTATTTGTTAAAATGCAAATTATTTCAAAAAAATAAATAAATCAATTCTACCATTGAAAAATCATCTGGTGTTAATTACTCATCAGCTTAATGAAAAATCAATCCTTTATATGCTTGGTCTTTTTATTTTTTTGAGATGATGCTTGGCAGCATATAGAGTGTTGCAAATGAGTGTCTGCTATAACTCAAACATATATGGTGTTTATTAGTTTTTTTTTAAAAGAAATTTAATTGTAGATTGCAAGGATTTCACAGCGTGACATAAATTGTGATGATACTGTTCTTCATTCATAAAATAATTGGCATGCATGAGAATTGAGATAGTGTTATCAAAGTGTCGGAAGTTATAGCTTGAGAGTTTGTCTATCACATTTTGTTTTTTGCAGCAAGAGAAATATACGTGGTATAGCAATATGTGAAAATGGAATGTGAAAATGGAAGAGATGAAGATACATAAGAAACATACATAGATACAGAGACATGCGAGAAAGGGGAAGGAGATAAGGGAGATGTAAAAATATAAAAGAAATAAAAAATGAGAATCCATAGAAATCTCATGATGTTGGTAAAGACTTTTTAAAGCTAAAAAATCACTTAAAAGTCCATCAAAGTCTTGTGAAATCCAATTTTTTTAACAATCCGTCGAAATCAGAGTTTTTTTTGAATACCATGAGACTTTTTTAAAGTTCTAAAAAGTTTTGATTGAATACCGCAAGATTTCTAGACTTTGTTTTAAAAGTTTAGAAAATCCTAATCCAATACCACTAGACTTTTTTAATTTAAACAAAAGTCTTGATTGAATACCACGTGACTTTTTCATCATAGAAAAGTATTTTAAAATCCTTCTAAATCCCAATTGAATACACACCCCTTAAACTTTCTTGATGAATAATATATCATAAGGTTCACATTTTTTATGATGTTAAAATATGACTTTTTACACAAAATTAGAATTTTCCAACAAATGACGGATTAATTATGATTTTTTAAAGCTAAAAAAAAAACAGGAACCTCGACCCAAAAATAATATTTTGAAAGTATATGCAATGTTTCATGGCATTTTGAAGAAGACTCAATTTTTTTTTTAACCTAAACGTATAAAATTGCAATTTTGTTCCGAGTAAACATATACTTACAGATCAAATTTAATTCCCTAATTTTCGTAACTTGTATATAATATCATAAGAACCTCAAAAACAAAATTTTATATTTTTAAAAAGAGGGAAGAATTATTTATAATTTTTTGTTCCCCATATATAATTTTGAATTTCTTAAACAATTTATAATTTATTTGTTATGACAGGTCATCTTACGTTATTTTTATCATGTTTTTCAGTCATTTTCAATAGGTTTTACCAACAAAGAAGATGAGTATTAGAACAATAGCCTATGATTTTGGGATATTTGTAATGTTTTGTATATTTGAGTCCGTAATTCTATTCTTCTCAAAACATAGCAATTCTAGTGTGTTTTTGATGTAATTCACAAAGAAATCATGCAAATCGGCAAAGTAAGAACATCCAAAGATTAGTGAAGATCTTGGGAAGATCAAGAATGAAGATTCGAGGGGCCTCATAAGACTTTACAGAGGGAGGAATTCAGTTCTCAGGTTCCAATACAACTTATATGGAAGCAAACGCCTAAAAAGACGGAGAAACGAAGAAAAAGGGCCCGGAACGCACTCACATGCGCCTAGGGCATGCCATGTGCCTAGGGCTAGGGGTGAGAATGAGCTGGGCCGAGCCGGGCTTTGCTTAAATAGGTCTGGCCTAGTTGAAAAAACTAAGGCCTAAGTCTTGGCCTTTTACCTATCAAAAACTTTATTTTAAGTATGACGTGACTTTTTTAAAAGTTTGGCCTGACCTATTAGCCTGTCTTAAAGCCTAGTTTGTGTTACAAATTTTAAATAGAGCCCATTCATCCATTTTTCTTTCTTTTCAATTTGTGCAACGTACTTTATATAGAGATAAACATTAATGAGATACACATTAAACTAATAAAACACAATCGTAAAATTTATAGATGGATAGAAACTCAAGAATAATCATGTTTGATAACAAGAAGGATTTCAAACTAAATCAGATAACCATACTTAACCTATCAATTTGTCTCAGCCTGTGCACGATTCCAGGACTGTTACTTTGAGGAACTTTTGTATATTTCTCCTTATGAGGTTGGTCATCAACAATTAGTATCAGCCTTGAACATAAATCACCATTTAGTTTGGGCTTATCTGACTGGCTTCACTCTATCCTATTTGCTCTTAGGGTTCAATTTAATGCAAGAACCGGGTGCTATATAATACAATAATTTTTGCAAAATCCATGTAATCGTTTGTGAACGATGTCCACGTAGATCGTAAAACCTTCATGCTCTACCACCATTTCATAAAAAAATATTTTGGAGATGTCGATATCAACAAGAATGTGAACATAATGACCAAATAATGAGATCTTTTTTGCTTCATCTATCAACAAGGGAGTACCCACTTGGAAGCCAACATTGTTAGGGGAGATCCATTAGTCTAATCCATACATGAACGTGGAATTGTTTATGTGCGTAAGGGTTGAAGCCAGGCTCCCATTGGGAGAGGCGCAACAAACTTGGTCGTAGATTATATGTACGGACCGAACAAGTCTTCATCTTGTTATGAAGTAGAAAAAGGAAATTCAAAGAATCCCTTACCAAGAGATATCAATCCCCATTAGCCGAAATCTTTCCAAACTGTCTGCAACTTCATCTTGAGGTCGGGAGAGGTTAAGGGTTTGTCTCTTTGTTCATAACCAATCGAATGTGTAAGTTATATTTACAAGATATTACACCTTGATCATCAACTTCCTGGGTAATTTTAAGATAAACCGAATTCCCTTTGACACAAGGTTTTGATAGTTAAATTAGAAAGAGAGATCATCAAAATTAGCAAGGACATGTGCAAATGATCGTTGTGGCCTTGTTCGTGGTTTTCTTGGCAGTGTGGTGGCTAAGGTAAGTAATTTCCTCGAAAAAACTGGTGGCGGCAAGGTCATGTTGAGAAAAACCCTAGCCGACACGCACATCACTTCTCTTCTTTGATAAAAGATCAATTGCTTGAATTCGATGAAACAATAGTTGCAACAACGAGAAAATCTGCAACAATTGGATCACATAGCAGGGAAATTGGACCAAAAGAAGCAACGGTGAAATTTCCCAAATGCAAAACTTAGCACCGATGGAGGTACAAAGACATTTTATACTCAGATAAAACTGGAAATAAACTCGGTATCTTACTTATGTAACATGAAACTTTACTTTCATTCATTCAATAGAATCATTTTTTCTATTCCACATTGCAAATTACAGTTTCAACAGAATATGTAAACTTTGTAAAAACCCGTAAATTCAATAATCATCTTCAATAAAACAACTTAATTAAGGGATATATATGCCCGTGGCAAATACCATTACAATGCTACAATATAAATACTTCAAACTTCGAAACTTACATTTACCAATTCCTTACATATGGTAGTTCAATATCTTACTACATAGTTAGCAATAAACTCTTACCAATACAAAACCCAAATGACATGAAGATAAATAAAATACCAACTACCCAAATAATTAACTCACAATCCCAATTTGACAAGATTATTATTGTACCTAAGAAAATTGATCTTAACCCAAGAACCCACTTATTAGGTGCAAAGCTCACGAACAATACCAATTCTTGAGTTGGGCACATCAAATAGCACACGGTGGTTTTGTTGCTGCATGTTGGCTATCACGTTCAACACCGAGTTCACGTTATCAGGTGCTCCTGCCATGGCCAAACATGTGGTGCTACCGGCGGTGCTATGTATGAGGATGTTGTCTGGTGGTAGTGTTACATTCATGCCTGAGAACAAGAATGTTATAGTTGGTACAACTATTGGGACAGTGTAGCATGTGTCGAACCCTCCTAGGGTTGTCACAGGTAGTTTTGGGCCAACTCGTCGGCGAAACTCGTTTCTTACGGCGGTGTATACCGGTTCAGCTAGTCGAGTGAATACCGTACCTGATTGTAGTCAACAAGAAAATCAGATTTCAAAAAATGTCTAGTGAAATTGACATGAGAAAATAAAATATGCATCGTTAAATACAAAATAGTGTAACTATATCCTTAGTAAAATTATTGTAAACTAACTTTTCGTTAACGTGAAATACAAGTTATGTACGTATTATTTGAAAATATTACAAAGTATGTTTATGTATAGATATGACGAGAGTTTTCATTGGATATGTTTAAAATGAATTTACACACCGACATTGCATAACCATAAAATCATTATTATTATTATTATGTCCTTGGTAACATAGTTAGAATAGTGTCTTAGTATTATTGTTGTTTGCTTCAATCTTGTTAATTTATTTCCAAAATCATCGTTCTCCCACTTATTTTTTTGGTTAATAGGTCTTTACCCCTTGAGGTCGTTTCCAGATTTCTCCTCTGTAAAATATTTTTTTTGATTTACCCCCTGTAAAATATTTTTGTTTTAATTTACCCTCCTAATAGGCCAAACAAAAACGAAAAATTCTTGAAAAATAAAATAAAATTGGTTTTTGTTTGGCATATTAGGGGGTAAATCAAAACAAAAATATTTTACAGGGGGTGAATCAAAAAAAATATTTTACAGGAGAGAAAATCGGAAATAACCTATATTACAGGGGTAAAGACCTATTAACTTTTTTTTTAATGAAAAAATGGATGTGCGGTGATTATAATTATAACTGTACTTGTACGTAATCTCGATTTCAAAATGGTGGTTGGTGCTTTTTGTACAAGACATGTGGAGCATGAGTACATAATACAAAGTCATACATATAACATATGGCCAAGTCACGTGTAGGATTTTGACAAATTTGTCTCAACTTGACCTTAATTTTGTCATCACACATTAAAACATGAAACTCACTTTCCTTAGTTTTCTCGAGAATGTGAACATAATAGGACTACTCAAGATTAAGCCCCATGTTTTGAAGGTATATATAATTTTGTATAATTTTTTTTGAGAGATAAATAAATATAAATATGTTGGTCAAGGCATAATAGTAAACTTAAATGTATTATTATCTAAAATACATGTCCAAAGTTTTTTTGTTTGAGAAAAGAGTGCATGTTCAAAGTTAAAAATAACAATGATAAATGTATACATATGATTATAAAACTATACTAGAATGCATTTTGTTAAGAAGTAGAACATGTTAAATGTTAATGAAGACATTAGTACCTGAATCAAAAATGGTTCCGGCACCGGTAGTTGGGTTGAAGGCCAACGCAGCCGGAGGGATATCGACAATTTTGCGGCCAACTTTAATAGCAACCAAGTTAACATAATAGAGTGATGATCTTCTAGGGTTTCTGAGAAGTGGAGTATACTTGATCCTCTTGGGCTGATACACCGGCCCAAGTCTCAACGACCCACTAAAGTTAGGTGACTTAAAGCTAGGCAAACAGTAAGAGAATGTGGACTTGTAGAGATTTTGGCTTTGGGCCAAGAGCGACAATGGGCCTCGGCCCAAGCCCAACAGCCCTTGTTGTGGTGCGGAACTTCCTGTTGTTTTGTTAACACAGCCAAAAGTGTAGCTTGGAATTGGGTCAGTAGCTAGGGTAAGTGTGTCTTGGACCACACTAGCTGCTATGGAGGAACTACCATAAGTGAAGTTGAATGCACACGCGCTTCCACCGCAAGTGGGGTTGGGTACCTGAAAAATATCACATGTTTGAGATTTTTAAGAACCGTTTATGTTTTGTACTTTTTGTGGAAAAATAAAAAAGTAATAAATAGCTTTTGGTTTTTTATTGGAAATCTCGTGATCTTTTTTGCCTTTAGGAAAGGTAAGTATAGTGACCATAGAATAAGGTTTTATGATTCGAATATACTACAGTAATTTTTTGTTTTTGTTTTGAAACATACAGTGAAAAATTTATAAATGTTATTTTATTATAAATGAAGAATGTTGGTTATTCTTTTTGCTTATTAAAAAAAGTTATTTTTTTTGCAAAAAAGTGTCGGTAAATTTGTTTTCATCCTATAGATATAAGAATCGAGAATCAGCTATTTTTTAAAAGTGTCGGTTAATTTATTTTCATGGTTTTTAAAAGTGTCGGTTATTTTGTTTTCATGCTATGGATAGATGTAAGAATGTGCTGTTTTTAAAAGTGTCAGATAAATTATATATATATGAGAGAATCAAACTATATTTAAAAGTGT
>Ga0228711_1004532_pt1 | contig 21340 bp, 10 predicted proteins | sample MedpolnodulmetaG_2_FD_177996 | JGI IMG/M metagenome (GOLD analysis project Ga0228711, IMG submission 177996) | Root nodule microbial communities from Medicago polymorpha collected in Santa Monica, California, United States - brown nodules | ecosystem: Host-associated > Plants > Roots > Nodule... | reverse complement strand
TCGAGGGGGCCAAAACTGCCAAAGAACCAATACATAGGGGGCTGTTTTGTATTTTAATTAGTTAGGGGGCCAAAATCGCAACTTCTTGAAACATAGGGGGTCAAAAGTGCAATAAAGCCAAAAAAAAAACTATGTTCATGTAGGCTCAACCCACTGGGCACTAGCCCCTCTCTGAATAATACAAGGGCCAAATTTATTCATGAAATTATACCTTGGCAAACACTGCTACAAATTTTGTCAGGTAGTGAGTGTATATGGTCCCAAAAGATCCGTCTAATGCCTGCAGAAATTTAACAAGAAGAAGCAAATCAAAACAACTGGCATAATTCATACATGCTGATTATTAAATTACTTTTGCTCCCGAATTAAATTACATTTTTGTCGGTAAACAGTTCAAATTTGTAGGAACTAGCAAGTACAATAAATAAAAGCCACCTCAAAAAGAAATTAAACAAATTCAACCGGGCCCTACAAAGGAAGTACAGAACCAAATGACAAAGTTTTTTTTTTCTTCTTCCAGTTTTGGAACATGCCACTGGTTTATTTCGTTGTTTAAAAAGGAAAGGCCACAAGTGCTTCTAAAAATTCATTTAAGGAAATAATTATAGTAAAAATATTGTTGCATCATCAAACTCAAGCATTGTAACAAAAAAAATCAAGTATAAAAGAGGCTCATTTTGATACATTTTTCTGTTTCTTTAACTAAGACCAAAAAAATATATTAGTTAACATGACCTTTTAAAAAACCGGTGCGAATATATTGAGATATTATTAAAAAAAAAAATTATTACATATAAATTTATACATGTTAAAAATTTAAAATGGTAAATTTGTCTTGAAATTTGTACATTTTATATTAAATATATAGATTTTTAATAAATAATTGATGTTTTTTTAATAAAAAATTATTATTTTTATTTGCTTTAGAATGTGTAATATTACACATGCTAAACAAACCTTCATTAAAAACAATACTCTGTTTCTTTTTTTTTTTAACATACAAACAATACTCGAGGTTTTTTTTTTTTTAAAGAAAAACAATACTCGAGTTGATTAGCTGGACTCTAAACTCTAACGCCAAATCCAATTAAATGCACCGTGTATGTGATAAACAACTAATAAATACTAGACTTTAATAAAGTTCCTAAAGCCACCCATGCAGTCCAGAGCTAGCCACTCAATTTATTTATATTTACCGAACTCTTAAAATTATATTACTACAATTAAAAAAGTTAGAAAATATGAAATCTTATACATTTAAAAAATAAAATTTTTAATTCTTTAAAAATTATTATAAAAATCATGGTGAACATTGATCAGACATTTTCTAATAATAAGTTGATCAAACATTATTTGAAAAATATACTCTCTCCGTCCCAAAATAAGTGACTCATTTGTAAAAGAAACATCTCAAAATAAATGACTTATTTCACTTTTCAAAACAACATGGATTATTTCATTCCAATGATACATTTTAATTAATAGTCCACTTTTCAATTATTAAAAAAATGATAATGTCCCTAAAAAATATGATAATGATGAATTAACAATACTTATCAAGGGCAATCAAAACATTTTCTTCTCTCTTTCACGTTTTTTTTAAATATGTACGAAATGATCAACTGATTCACTAATTTTATGACGGAAGGAGTACTACAAATTATTTATTTGTATTACTCCCTACGGTCCTATTTATAAGAAGAAAAATAAATAAAAAACATAAAAACTAATACAATCATTAATTGTTCTAACTTTTTAAATATTTTTACAAATATACCCTTATAGAAAGTTGTGAAACATTAAATACATGCACTAATATTAAAAAACAATTATTAATAAGGGGTAAAAAAGTCTTTTGAACAATAACTATACCTTAAAAATTATAACATTTTCTTATAAATAGGACCAATTTTTTTTTGAAAATTTTCTTATATTAAGGATCAGAGGAAGTGCATATTTAAAAAAATGTTTGATCAATTTATTATTAGAAAATGTTTGATCAATGTTAACCATGATTTTTATAATAATTTTTAAAGAATTAAAATTATTATTTTTAAATGTATAAGATTTCATATTTTCTAACTTTCTTAAAAGACATTTTAGTTTATTTTGATTTTACTTTTTGGAGGAGACAAAATTGATTCTGGATATAAACCATAAAATTGATTTTGCCATATTTGATTTCTCCAAATTATAATTACGTTTGCCTTCAAATTGATTATACTTGAATTTAAAAATTGTAACTTATGATTTTAGAATTAACTTTTATACTCAAATTTATAGTTCAATTAGCTTTTACGTAAATATATTGTAACATAAATCACTTTATCTTTAATTCAATTTTCACCACAATCAACTTATTCAATATCTTTTATTCGTAAATATTTTTAAATAATTAACATATTCAATATCAATTTTTTTTTTCATCAATGATTTTTAAGTAACCAATTTTTTTTTTCCCTAACCAAATATGCTTAATCTAGTTGATATGTTAATGATAAAATAAAAGTACTAAAAGAGTGACCTATATTATTTTATTTTTAAAGGGTGACTTTGTTTTGGCCAATGGCCACAGAGTCAGTGTCAAGACTTTAGTAAAATCAAGTCCGTGATTGGATAGTTTGGCTGACAGTATAATGGCTTGTATTAATCACCTGACATGCATGAAGCTGACGGAACACAAGCCGTTATTCTTCTCCGCAAGAAAGAACAAAAATGATATCGTCATATGTAACACAATAGTATTAATTATTAACTTGAGACACTATAGAGCTGATTGTGCAACCAAACGTCTCAATTTGCCATACTCTTTGTAAAATAAATCAGTATGTCGATTATATGACCAAGTTTTGAAAACTCTTTAGATAGTGATCTCTTTTTCTGTTCATATTCTCCGAAAGATTTCTGAATCTCTCTAAGATCGACGCAGTCGACGTTTTCATTTGAAGAGAGTAGTTGTTGTTCTTACCACCTTCCTTTTCTTTTTGTTGTTTGTTTAGCCTTGTAACCAAGAAGAAAACTTGAGATCATAGTTAAACAACAATGAAATGTTGATTATGAAATTATATTTTTTTTTTAAGGAATTATGAAATTATATATATGCACAAACTTAGAGGTTAAATAAATACAACTAATTATTTTTAATGACAAAACTATAACATTTTTCAAGATGACGTACTTTCTCCATCACAAAATATAAGAAAAAAAAACTCATTTTCTTTGTTTTAAAATGTAAGTAAAAAAGACAAATTTTTATTTTATTTAATCTTATTTTTTTAAAAAACCATCTTTTTTCAAGAAAAACTTTTCTTATATTTATGAACTTAAATGCAAATTACATTCAACTTTCTCTCTCTTCCATTTTTTCCATAACCAGTAGCCAATGAAAATTGTTTTTATATTTTCTCATGAAACTTATTTCAAAAAATACACAAAATTATATTCCAAATTCATATGTTTTAGTTTTTTTAATAAGTGATTTAAATTTTTTCTTACGATTTGAGACGTATGGAGCATGGTAATTTTTCTTTTTATTTTTAGCTTTAACATAAATAAGTCAAGAATTCAAGATTCAATTGTCATTTTTCAAATGTTTCTATCTACTAATAGGGGTCGTATTTATGTAAAAAAAGTTGATGATAAAAGAAAAAGACAGGAATGAAAAGGTACGGCTGGTAGTGAGAGTGAGAGTGAGAGAGAGAGAGAGACGTGGATCTCAGGGTGGAGGGTTAGCGCGTGGGTGTTAGTGAATTGTTAGTTGTGTTGAAAAGCAATATGAAATGAAAGTAAAATAGAATCTCTCTCCCGAATCGGGATAAGAGAGAGAGAAAGTGTGTTACTGAACCCTCTGCACTTACCTTACACAAATTGTACTTCTCACACTCTTTTAATTTGCATATATTAAGCAAAAAAATCCATATAGAATTTGCCCTAGATGATGAATCCTTCTAAATCAGAAACAACAAATTCAAATTCAAATTCAAATCCAAACAAAAAACAGAAGAAGAACAGTACGGGTAATGGAAGTAGCAGTACAACAACAACAACAACAACTACACCTTGTTGCAGTAAAGTAGGGTTGAAGAGAGGACCATGGACTGCAGAAGAAGATGAAGTTTTATCAGAATATATAAAGAAAGAAGGTGAAGGTCGTTGGAGAACTCTCCCCAAACGAGCTGGTCTTCTCCGTTGCGGCAAAAGCTGTCGTCTCCGTTGGATGAATTATCTTCGCCCATCCGTCAAACGCGGTCAGATCGCTCCTGATGAAGAGGATCTTATCCTCCGCCTCCACCGTCTTCTCGGCAATAGGTATATATACCAATTCTTCTTATCTAGGGTTTCATTTTCGTCAAAACTTAGGGTTAGTTATTATATTTAATTAATTAATTAATTAAAATCAATCGATCTAACAGTTAATTAACAACAAAATTAAATTATTAATTGATACAATGAAACAATGGATTATATATGATTCAGGTGGTCATTGATAGCTGGGAGAATTCCAGGAAGAACTGATAATGAGATAAAAAATTATTGGAACACACATCTCAGCAAGAAACTTATTAACCAAGGGATTGATCCCAGAACTCATAAGCCTCTTAATAATGTTAATAACCCTTCTTCTTCTTCTTCAATAATCCCAAATATTCATCACCAAAACAATACTCCTTTTTTTGCATCATCTTCTGCTCCTCTTTCCGATCATCATCAACATCAACATCCTCCAATTACTACTAATACTATCACTAACAATCCCTCTCATCATAATAATCATTATTCAACACAACAAGCTCAGGGTTGTGATAACTTAATTAATGATGTTTCTGCAATGGATAATCATCATGTGCTTACCAACAACAACAACAACAACAGAGGGGATTATGGTGACAGTAGTAATAACAATTACGGCGGTGATGATGTGTTTACTTCATTTCTGGATTCGTTGATCAACGATGATGCATTTGCTGCTCACAGATCAGAGAATGATCCTTTGATCTCATCTGCTGCACCACCAGCTTTGTGGGAATCGCCACTTATCATGACATCTACTCATAATTTCACCCAAAACCAAGATGGGAAAGCTTCATAGCATTTTCATTTCTCTCAATAATATATACCTATATGTACTGCATACATTTTAACATTTTCCTTCATCAAATCAAATTCCCATAGCTACCTACTGAGATTTCATTATATATTATATTATTATATAGACATATGTAACATGTGTGTGTATTTTATCATGCATTGTATTTTAATTGTACTTTAATCGCAGGTATATGGGTGTCGAATTTGGGCTTGTCATTTCATGCATGATTACATCTGCAGCTTGCTCTCTGGTTCATTTTTTATATATATAATTAAAAACCAATTAAGTATTTTTATCAAAAAATAAAAATAAAAAACCAATTAAATATTTATGCATGCTAAATTTCTTTACAAATTATTACACGCTCACATTTTGTTTCTTTATGCAAACATCCACTCTGGATTCAAATGTTTTATACTGTATTTCTTCATGCATTGTTTTTATTCGGATGGATCTTTGAATAAATGATGTAACGCAAAATATGTTTTAAAAACATATTTGAATGTATTTCTTTCAGCAGATATATGTAATCTATATGTTGGATGATAAATCAAGAGTTTGATAATGATATACCGATTTATTTTTAAATAATAAATTAAATTATATTTACTATTTCCTCACATTTTAATATAGTTTTTTTTATTAAAACTATTAAACCTTTAAGAATGTAGTGAAATATAGTCAAATATCTTTGTAAAATCTATTTATACTATCGATATATATTAACTAATTTATTAAGTCTATTTGTTGGAAAAAGAAAAGCATAAATTTATATATAAATCAAGGAAAATCCACTTAAAGGATAAAGTTCTTTATATATTTGCTTTTGAAAAATGTTATTTACCATAGACATTATATGTATTATTCGAGTTCGGGTATTCTCCATTTAGCCCATTTAGGGTCTTGGATGCAAGACATGTGGCAAGGAAACATCAAACGGTTGAGATTTTAAATTAAAAAAATAATTTTCTTTAAAAGAAAGGAATGTGTGTATCAAGACCATCGTCCCTTCCTCTCAAACTGATCTCTTCTTCCTCTTCCATCTTTATCAGCACCACCGTCCATCTTCCCCCTCTCCACCTTCTTAACTTCTTCCTCCTTCACAGTGGTCGATCGCTCTTCTCTCTCTCTCTCTCTCTCTCTCTCTCTCTCTCTCTCAAATTGGTTTCTCTTCTTCCAAATTGATTTCTCTCAAACCCATCACTTGCTTTTTGTCTTAAAATTCTCAGACCCAATTCTAAATTCATCTTGGGTTCTGTTTTAGTGTAATCAATTCTCACTTCATCTTGAGAATTTCCCAATTGTGTATTTCGCTGTCAAAATCAAGCATCCCATTATTAAACCAAATTGTAAAAAATACATCCAAATTGATTATCTCACTTTCAGTTGTCGGCGACGAAGGAGGGATGCGGCGGAGAAGGGGGAGAGGGACGGTGGTACAAGTAAAGATGGAAGAGGAAGGACTTGTTTTTTTTTTGTTACAGAGGAAGAGAGGCTCACGTTTTTGTTATTATAGAAAAAAAATTTAATTTAAAATCTCAACCGTTCGATGTTTCCTTGCCACATGTCTTGCATCCAAGATCTTAAATGGGCTAAATGGAGCATACTTGGACTCGTATTATTCATCTCTTATTACCGGTTACCTCAATTCAAATGCATGATTAGCACATTTTACATATGTGGTTTAATGTTTTGTAAAAAAATGTGGTTAATGAATATAATGTATATTTAAAAAACAATGATTTTTTGACACAATATTGTTGTGTTTTCTTATTACATGGATCACGCATTTTAAATATGAAATTAATTGTATTTGATCAATAATTAATAAATATGATATCATATCGCAACATATGAACCATCTATTGTAACTAATCATCTATTTGAACTGTATTATTAAACATATAGCTTTTTTTGTTTCTTTCAAAGAAACCATATAGTTAATGAATAAATGAATAAGGGTGTTAAAATACCATTGTATTCAAATATAATATCTATCAACCAATTAGTATACGTAATTAACTATATATTTGAATTGCTTGAACAATGTAATAGAGTTCATGTATATTTGTGAAAAGTGGCATACATATGACTCACCACAAGAAAACATGTATATATATTCATTCATAAGGGTTTCGCCCTTATGAAAAGCAAACCAAATTAAAATCCGTGAAACATATTTTCACGAGGGAATTATAACGAGCAAAGTGGATTGAAAAACAGTCATCACAAATTATTTGTGAGGGGTAACCCAACGATTTGTTTGACCAACAATTTATTTTTTGCCTACAAAATTCTTAACACTAGGTTAATTTACCAACAAGAATTGTTATACATATTTTTGGACACATTTTTTTTACAAGATATTTCTGGAGACGCTTTTTTATAACTAATATGCATGGTAAGAACTCCATGTCAAAAACAGCCTGAACATTTACGCATTATTTCTTATTTTACACTATAAGTATGTATGTGTGTGTGTGTGTATATATATATATATATATATAGTATTTCCACCCGTGCAACGCACGGGCAAACAATGATTTTTCGTGGCGTTAACAAATTATTACTCTAAACATATCACCTAAATAAAAATTTATAATGCGTGGTTAGAGAAAACGGATTATGTTGTATTCATAAAATTCAATATGACATTGATTACCATTTAGTTCAAATTAGTTAAAAGCAATTACATATCCTTAATAACAATGAATACATGTTTTGCCCTCTAAATAACTAAAAAAAAGTAGTCGATACTTTGAATAGCAATTTATCCAAAAAAAGAATCTTTCTGAAAGATAGATGCATCATCTCTATTTAGCTCCAAAGTTATCTACGACTAAAGTTATCTACAACTAAAGTTATCTATTTAGCTCCTATCTGCACACAGAATTCTTAAATTTCTAATTATTGTTTCTAACAATTTCCGCTAGACATGGGAGTATATTATGTTTACCTGATGATGATAACCGAAAGCAGCAAACGATTGTATTCGTGACAAGTCTTGTCCTTATAAAGAAGGATTCCTGGTTGTCTCTTGTGTATTTGTTTTGATGGTGGTGTGTAATATATTCATGTGCATAAAGGTCGCACCAATGGGTCCGTCCTTCTATAGCCGCATGCAAAAGCGCAATATAACGTTAAAGAAGCACGTACAAATAATTTGTTATTCAGACATATATGATTGATAACAGTGTATAAAACACTACTAAAAAAATAAAAATTAGTGAGGGATATTTAGTGAGGGAAAACGTGAAATCCCTCTCTAATTCCGTCACTAAATTTTGCGACCAAGGAATTTGTGAGGAATTTCATTTTTTCCGTCACTACTTTCCCTCGCTAATTTTGCTTTTTCTAGTAGTGAAACGGGTTCCCCGTGAGTATAATTCAGTTGGTAGGAACATTGCATTATATATGCAGCGACCGGGGTTCGAAACCTGGATTCCCCACTTATTCACCATAAAAGGGTGGATAGAAAGAAAGGTAAATTTTTCAGCACACTCTATTTCTTAAGTTTTGTCGGTCAAATAGCCTTCTTGTGTGACCTTCCAAGGGGTGGCTGGCAAGCTTTAGAGAATAGGGGCGAGGTCCCCATACTACATAAGACCGTAAGCAGTGGCTTGATGGAGATGGTTCAAATAAAGTGAAACCAAAGTCATTTGTTGGCACTTGAGATGCTAAGGATCGAAGACTAACATTTGACAACTAATTAAGAAATCAGCCCATGTCGATGCCAACAGGTTCTCGTCCTTTCATCCCGCACACAACTACCAGTCTAGAAGTCACATTTCATTTAACGAATTGCAGCTTAACAGATTAAGCAACCGCCACTCCCTACTATGATAACTAGTTTGATTCTGTCCAGGGACTTAACCTTCGTGAATGAAAGTCAGTGCCCCTGGTTTATAAGGTGCTGCTTCCTAACCGCTTTCCAACATCATCTTTCCAAAGCAAAGGTAAACGACTAACTACAGACACTAGAACACTTGACAAAAAAAGTGTATAAAACCTTCTTTAATTCTTAGAATACTATTTAGATTAGAATCACAATCGCTCCATCTCTAAAAAATAAAGGGAAATGTTGTTTATAGCGAACAGTCATCTAGCGAAGGTTTCAACAGAAGTGTTTACTAAATATTTCTTTCCTAATTTATAGCAACTACCTCCCTTGTATTCCGGCCAAGCAGAAATGTTATTGGTTAATTGCTTTCCGCTTTCCCTTTGGGACAATTTCCATCGGAATAAATAGCACTGCTGAAAAATAAATGTAGACGAGTAGCTGAAATTGTGATATAGTATAGTTCTTGAGTTAATACAAAATCTCTGCTTTACAGTTCCTTTAATGGATGCTAAATATCTTTGATACAAACATTGCTAAATCTTACGAAACATTTCTACAAGAATTGCAAGAATATAATTGTATTGTTTTAGAAATTTAAAAACAATCAAGTCTCTCTTTGACACAAATCATGGGGGTGGTTGTGTAAATCTATGGAAGATATAAAATTGTGTATTTTTTTTATAAGGAAAATTGTGTATTTTATTATTCTGTAAAATTAATCTTTACCCTTTTGATATTTATATTTAGCAACTATGCAATCAAGCGTTGTGTTTCAAAGAATATTTATTATTGTTAAGAATAGATTTTGGAACAAACCTCGGTACAAAAGCATATAATGTGCTATAATCTGCAACAAAATTACCAAGTGATTTGGATGTCATGTCTTCACTGAAAATTTTAAAACATTAGATATATATTTCCTATCACTTATGTGTTGTAGGAAATATGCTTTTACATCTAAAGAGACTTCTAACTCACACTTGACATATAAAAACACTATAAATAATCATTTGGTGAGCAAAATTATTGATTTGATTTGTGTTTCGATCTTGATCATGGTTTTGGCTAAATGTTGCACGAGGCTTGTAAGTTTTCTTTTCAAATTAGTATATGTATATGTATTAATAATGTTTCTTGTTAGGAGGAATAGTTACATAGAGACCTTCATCAATGGCCTCTTTTGGTTAAGCTAGTTAGTCATGCAATTTCAAGTGTTGGTTCAGAATGAGGGAAGGAAGTTTTTATTGAAGTGTACATACTCTGTTTTATGTCTAAAATATCATATTCTAGTAGAGTTGTGGGAGAGCTATACTCCAAATTGGTAACGAAACTAAATTAAAGAACCCAAATTGATTGGTTCGGTTCCATTGGAGATGGTATGAAAAATAAACATATGCCATGTAAAGATATTCCAAGCTACATAATAGTATACGGTATCTTTTTGTCAAAAACAAAAAAGAAGCTAAATTTAAAAACAAATAAATCATATCATGTTTTCAACCAACAGACAGATCACATCTCTATACAGTTTTACGGTAGAAATGATATTTAAAGTAAATTCAATATATGTGATATGTAAATGTCTAACTTCGTTCAATTAAGTATTTGGTTTTAATTCATAGGCACCAACTGTGTAAAGAATTTTTTATAATTGCAATCTATCATAATTGTTGGACCACTAAAATATTTCACTTTAATTACATCTACCTTACAAAGAGTGATTTATAATATGGAAATGATACGTACCTTTCGTCCCTTTTGGCCTAATACATTCATTCTCAGGTCTCACAACAAACTCTGAAGTTCATAATCTCTGGAAAATTCAAAAACAATAAATATCTCACTATCTTAAAACTATTTCCAATCAAAATAAGTAGATGTATATATATGGGGCTCAATTAGTTAAAACTCCCAAATAAAATGGAACAACATGCCATTGAAATGAGGAATCAGCAAAGTATCCTTACCATAATTTTTCAGTCATGTCATTTATGTTATTCAATTTCACCAATGGTTGAGATTCAGCTCCATTCTTACAAAAGCATTTGATTTCTTTCACTCATTGTTATGTATTTTGCTAGTTGGCTGTGATATAGAACAAAAGGTACATGTATATTTAATTTTAAACAAAAGATACATGTTTAACAATTAATCATATGTCAAAGCATTAAACAATTTCAGTTAAGTAGTAGAAAATAAGATTATTCAATCATATATGCATGTATATATTTAACATAAGGAAGAAATGATACCTGTATGTGGCTGCTTGAGACACAATGGTAGAGGCAGAGCAACGCCAAATCCGAATGTTCCCATTAATAGTTTTGAGTTGATGTAGTAATCTCAAAATGAGTAGAAAATAAGACAAACAACAAAATAAGAATGGGGGTGTAATGTGTGAGATTTGACCGTTAGATTTGGTAGTCTCAAACTAGGAAAGTAAGATTCATTCACTGAGGTAGAGACCAAGACCAACCAAACGTTTCCTCAAAAAAAAAGACCAACCAAACGTTCTTGGACCAACCAAACCAACTTTTCTTTTGTAAAAAGAAATGAAAATTCCTCGACCAACCAAAACTAACTTTCCTTGTGATAGGGTCTATGAAATTAACACTAAAATCAGAACTCACAAATCAGTACCAACATCCTTCTTTGCACATTAGTTACATGCATATAAGGTACCATTTTTTATACATCATTTTATGGATTCTTAAAACACTATGTAAAAGATAGCGAAATATAACTAATCTTAATACATTGGTGAAAGAAAGAAAAAACTAGCATTAATATTTGATCAAAGCAATGCCAAACACCACGTCTCCACCAACTTTTCAAATATTTGACTGTTGAATATGTAATGTGATTTTGCCACCAACATCCTTTGATGCTACTAGGACGAGGTTTTCCATGTCCCTTTCAGAAACTTAAATTACGGCAAGTGAATAAATATTAGGCTGAAATGCACTTTATCCCTCTAATTTTTAAGATTAATTGCATTATTTACACTCTTCAATTTAATTGCCTCCGTGCACCTGTAAATATAGTACTCAAATGACAAAAAGGTCATCATGGGACGTATTAAAACATAATCTTTTACAATTTAGGGGGAAGTAGACGTCATTTGAAATTTAGTTAAGATAGCTCAAGGTCATATACCTACTTCAAACAATTAACGAAAGCCAAACTTATTGAGTTTTTTCTTTTAAATTGTTGCTACAAATATCAATGCTGTCAAATTTAACTGAATTGCTATGCTTACTTTCAAAACTTTTAGGAAGATCGGTAGAATAAGAAAAAAGGTCATGACACCCAGAGTAATTTTTGCTCCATTATGAAGACAAGACAACAAACACAAACACAGAAAAATCCAAACCAATATAATTCTACTAAATCTAGATGGAACATAGTAACAAATTTCAAATCAACATCCAGCTAGCACTAATACACTTTTAATTCAAACAACACACAACTCTGATATATGAAACTGACAAATTAAAATCCAAATCCATTGTATTTGCTGAACATTAAAAAAAAAACCAAGCATCTATTTGTCTAATGGTTCTCTTCCGTTGTCACTGACTGGGAGACCTACTGCGGGATGCTTCCCTGACATCACGGCTCGGACTTGGACTTCTGCTCTCGACTGAGCCTTTCACTGGACTCTGGCTACGGCTTCTCGCATCCCCGTTCTTGGGTGGAGAGCGTGAGTATGACCTCTCTATGCGGTGTTGTGATCCTTCTCGACTGTGCCTTCTATCCTCAGGTGATACAGATCTAAAAAACAGGCAATGTATGAAAGGACTTATAATTAAAAAAAAATAGCAGAGACTCCACCAACATCTTTTGACCGGAACAAACACATACATAATCAAAGTTCAACTAAACATACTGCACAACAGATAGTATCGACCCAAACTACAACCAACTAACAGTATGTGCTAGTCCTGCTCTTTCTAAACATTCATATAACATTATTTGAAGTAAATACAATATATATATATATATGCAATAAAATGAATTGTTATTAAGTGACCAATGGCCAATACCTTGAATATTCCCTCCGTTTAGGAGGAGGGGAATAATAGTCACGACTTCCGCGAGAGCGAGATCTGTGACGAGGTGGAGACCTAGAATAGCGGGGTGAACGAGAATAACGTGGGGGAGACCTCCTTCGATCAGAATGCCGACCGCTACTGAAACATAAACATTAAAAATAGATAATCAGAATTTCACCTCACCTCTTAGCTGCAACAAGCAGAAATTTATGCAACATTGCGATGAAGAAGCTTAAAACAGTATACTTATAAGTATAGATAAATGATAATAATAAATAAGGAAAACAGCAATCATTTAAACTTTGGATGAAATCAGGACATTTTAATGTCTCGTCAAAACAATGACAGGACCCATAAATTGGCCTAGTATAACTTAGTTGCAGTAATCAATGGCTAAATTTCACTGGAAAAGAGGCCTTCATTACATTTCAAACAACAAATTCAGGCAGAGCTCATCAATGTTATTATAAATTATAGATTCAAACTGAGATTGGCGAGATTGTTTATATGCAAATAGATCCGGTGGCTGAGCTTGGTTGATTTCACTGGGGGGAAAAATATTTTAGACTATACTCCCTCCGGTCTCAAATATAAGAAAAGATTCCTTTTTTAAGTTCATTGAGTAGTTAATGTATCTAGTCTACATCGTAAAACAAATACATTAATTATTCAATGAAGCTAAAAAAGGAATCTTTTCTTATATTTGAGACCGGAGGGAGTATATTTTATCAAATATTTAATAAGTTCTATGATGGTATTTAATAAGTTCTATGATGGTATGGTGGTTTTAAGTGATTTTACACAGCCTGAAATCCCTACCAATACCATTATAACGCAATAAAAGACAACTACATAAGCCAATCCCATCTCTTCTGAGGAGCAAAATAGGGCTTTACCAGTATATCACACAATTATTGTTGAAATTCAAAGTGGAAACAATAGCATATATAACAGGAAACAATTCCAAATGCAAGTATCCCGTATTGATTCATTCTAAGTCAAATCCAAAATTGAAAAAGAAATGAAAAGGGAAATCTTACCTTCTCTCTCTGACCCTCATCTCAGTTGGCTTCTTTCTATTTTCCTCAGCAAAAACAACAGTTAGCTCCCTACCAAGAAGAACTTGACCATCCATATGATATTTAGCATCAGCAGCATCCGCAGGATCCACAAATTGAATAAAACCAAAACCACGAGGTTGCCTGTAAAAAGCCGAATAAAACAGAAAACCCAGCAAAAACAGCATCAACAAATGGAATAGACCAAAATTGAAACAAGACCCATATGCAGTGAGTAAAATTGGTGGTAACAAGTTGGTGAAATAGTCCCAATAATATAAGATCAAATCAAGCAAGCACTATGCTGCTGACCTTTTGTGTGAAATTAAGATGAAATCTTCTTCAAGACTTGGAAGATCTTCATCTTCATTATCAATAACATCTTCTACTTACTTGATACATGTCTTCAAAACTCTAAATCACTGATAAACCTAATTTCTCACAATTATTAAAAATAAAGCCCCAATAATATAACCTAATTTTATATATTTTGAAAGCATTCAATGAAAATTCGGAGCAGAAGAAAACATAATTGAGTGAAATTGAAGATTGATTAGTACTAACCCAGTGTAATAATCTTTGGGGAGATAAATATCCTTAAGAGGACCAAAATGACCGAAAGGTCTACGAAGATCTTCAGGTCTACAGTCATGGCGAAGGTTACGAACAAGGAGACTGGTAGGTAGATCGCTTTGACGGGGAGCGTAACGGCGGCGAGGACTTGGACTTCTTCCTCCTCCTCCGCCACCTCTTCTGCTGTAACGCGGTGGTGGTGATGGACTGTAGCTTCTTCCTCTCATCTTCAGATGACAACGCCGGCGAGTGATCCTTTGCTTTGCTTCCAATTTTTTCTTTCTAGGGTTACCACCGATCAAAGTAGTTGAATTACGGATCCGTTTAATGCTGCTCCGACCCGGCCCAACTATTATGTAACTTGGCCCATTAACTTTCTTTCTTTTACCCAACTCAATAACTTGCCGAATTGTGCTCTTTACCCAAACCGTTTCGCTCATTCCCAAAGTAATTGTCCAAATTGCCCCTGCGTGAGTTAACTTGCGTTGCGTAAGTTAAGTCACGCTAGGTACTATTTTCGTTCAAAATCCAGCAGACAACTACACAGCTCCATTTTTTCTTTCCATCCACCTCCAAAAACCCAAAAAGTGCAGATTTTTGGGTCAAAATCTTCATTCCAAATCATTGTAAATCGTTAGGAAACAAGTATCTACGCTCATCAACCATCAAAGAACAGGTAATGTACCGTCAAAACTCTTTCAATTTTGCTGGTAGTTTCGTTTTTTATTTCAGTAGGTGTAGGGCTCAGCATGAGTTAACTCACGCTAGTTGTAAGGGCTGCGTGAGTTAACTCACGCTACTGTGATGCCCAGATTTTGAAATTTGCGCCACTTTTTTTACTTGCTTTGCTTGCTGCACAAGTTTTTTATTTTTTTTATTTTATTGAATAGACATTGAGTGAGATGGTTGAAAATGTGGGTGAGGATGGCATTGAACTTAAACCGGCCAAAAGCAAAGTTTTCGGCGAAGCTTCCGACGTAGCATCTGGCGATGTCAAACCAACCAAACAAGTGGGGTTCAAAGTGAAAATTCCTTTTCAAGCTCACATAGTTCAAAACCAAGCAAAACCGGTATTTACCGGTAACTTTGAAGAGAAGCCTAAACCGGTACCTACCGGTGTTCGTGTTATTGAGGTAACACCGGGTCATTTTTTACAACAATTGAAAGATGGAGAGACCGTAAAGAATTACTTGGTTGGGTTCGTCGACAAGCGGCAAGGGCCGAATTTACTATTTCTATAGATAAATCTAGTACAATAACGCCATACATGACGATGCAATGTAAGAGGAGTGGTGAATACAAGCCACCTAAGACGAGGAAGAAACTGAAGCTTGAAGGCACAGGCACAAGGAAATGTAATTGTCTGTTTAGGTTGAAATGCTTCTTTGATAAAAAAAAACACAAGATTGGTGGATTGCAATGCTTTGTGGAATTCACAACCATGACTTGGCGCCAAAGTTATCCGGCCACCTTCTTGCGGGTCGACTAAAAGCGGAGAAGAAGCAAAGAGTTATCGACATGACAAAGAGCTTGGCAAAGCCTAGGAATATCCTCACGGATTTGAAGGAAAAAAACAAAGAAAATTTGACACTCATCAAGCAAGTGTATAATGCGCAAACTAGATGGCGCAAGGGGCAAAAAGAGGACAAGACGAAGTTGCAATACTTGATTACAAAGTTGGAGAAGCATCAATATGTCTATTTCACAAGAGCAAATAGCGAGGAAACCACTCTTGAAGACTTATTCTTTGCTCATCCAGATTCAATTGATATACTTAACACTTTTCCCACCGTTTTGGTCATGGACTCCACCTACAAAACCAATACCTACCGAATGCCGTTATTTGAGATTGTTGGTGTCACCTCTACCAAAATGACCTATTCGGTTGCGTTTGCCTTTCTTTCCTTTGAAAGAGAGAATAACTTCATTTGGACACTTGAGATGTTGGTTGGTCTTTTGACCTCAAAACGCAACACGCCTAAGGTGATTGTCACCGATTGGGACCTCGCTTTGATGAAAGCCATTGCCGATAGGGACCCCACTTTGCTTTCTGTTATGAACGTGAGTTAACTCATGCTAGTACAAATGGCAACGTGAGTTAACTCTCGCTGAAATTAACACTAGCGCATATTAAGTCACGCAACGTGTGTTAACTGACGTTGCCATTTGTACTAGCGTGAGTTAACATACGTGGGGGTATATTCGTCTTTTCACTTGGGAATGAGTGAAACGGTTTGGGTAAAGAGCAGAATTAAAGAAAATGTTGAAGGTTTGATATCGTCATAGAAATAGGTCAGACCGACTTTTTATTTTTAATGAAAAATATTGATATGTTAATATTGTTATTTTAATTTCCACAAAGCTCGAGGATTAGTATACTCAGTTGCGCACGCGTAGGATATCCGGTTTACACAAAAAAAATGTTATTTTAATTTTATTTTTTTTGCTTATCAAACTTGAACAATGAATCTCTCTTTAATCGTTAGCTCAAATCAGTTGAGCTAACCAGCCACATAGATCAGACCGATTGTGGATTTGTTTTACTCTATTGATTATCCTTTAGATGGCTCAAATCTAAAATGCATTTTCTTTCAAAAGTTCGGTATACTAGCTTCATAGTGAGATAATGAATTTATTTCCTTTGAACAATATTACAATGGGATAGACCTTAAAAAATTGGTCAAAATTCATCTTGTACAATATATACATGAGTAATGGAAATGAATAAATAAGAATTACCTACATGAATCAATGGTAAAGAATGACAAAATTTCCTATGGTTTTCCTATTTACACAAAAGAATAAACTGATTTGGCATCCTATTCACTCATGACATAGGAATAATTTCTATCAGCAATGTCCTTTTCTTGGCTCAACCCTGCCAGTGTCTCTGAGACAGTACACACCATTTCTTGGAGACACATCAATTTATCTAACTCAGTTCTCTTCAATAATAGCCTATTCATCCTCCAAGCCACTCATGTTCCCAGTTAAGTCCTCTTCAGATGAGTGGATTCCATCATTAACTGGAGCCATCTGCAAATAGCAAGTAGAACTTCCTTAGAATATGTTCTCACATTTTTTAAACAGATGCAAATTTCAAATCACTAAAAGATTTCTAAAGCCTTAAATTTTCATACCTTGACATTAGAAAGGTCTACATTGTTGTCCTCAAGAAATGAAATAAATTCCTTAAAATTTGCCTCTGTCGGACGATAGTGACCGCTGTGAGGCCAAACAGCCTGTGCAAACAAAAATATCATTCTTAACTAACCGTAACAAGCAATCAGATAGTAATTAATAACCAACGTGGTTTTAAATTGCGGCACACGATAGATGATTTTGTGGTCTCCGGCATATTGTAACCATATTTTGTCATAATATAAAGGTTTGCAGTTACCACAATTTAAAATCATGTTAGCCACTAATGGCAATAGGAATGAAGCAAATGAGTAATAAATTTACAAGCCTACCTTCAAGACACCATGTTCAACAACTAGTCTTCCAGCACAAGATGTAGCTCCTCCAGCCAAAAAACTAGAATGTTGAAATGAACCTTTCTTCTTTTTACCAACATATAAATTCTTAGATGTGCTAAGGACAAAAATCCACTTGCCACGTGAATCTTTTGTAGTGTGAAGGAACTCTCCTGATTGCTTGTACAAGAATCTTCCATCCTCCACAACAACTTCATAAGCCAGTCTTCCCATCTGGAAAGAATGAAAATAATTAATGAAAATTTAAATCAAATATAGCCCAAAAAAATAGGATGTTCACATAAATGGAGAGGGAAACTTACAGGACTAAGATATTTAATACATTGCTGTTGAAGTTTAGCTCTAGGGCACTTCTCAAGATTTATTTCCTTTCCTTCTCCTATATCTAGCCTACAATTTCGAAGAATAAGATTAATTTCATGAATCATAACCTTGGTAATTCTACATCCATTTATGTATGCATAATGAATAATATAGTTTGAAAAGAATGTTACCAATAGAAAAAGGGTTCTCTGCTCTTAGACTTGAGCCATTTATCATAATAAAAGTGTAGGTTATGTCCATATCGATGCTGTGGATCAATCTGTTTCACAAGCATTTAAAGCAACTCAGTATATAATGATCGATATGAATAACAAACATATAAATTTACAGCTATATAAAGAAATAGTATGATCAAGATCAAGTGTTTGACTTACTGCTTCAAGCCAATGGAGCAATGCAAGTTTTCTTGCTTTAACATCTTTTGATAAACCTTTACCAACCTTAGCAGCTCTTGTTCTAGCTCTAGACCAACGCGAAATGGCAGTTTCGTGTTTCTCAATGTCAAAGAACGATATAGAGCTGCGTTTTAGCTCAGCAAAATCTAAAAGCTTCCACCTATATATGATTAAAACAAAAGATGAAATTAAAACACATGAAATTTGTGTACAATTGAAGTTCTCAATATTAAGTAGATATATATACCAGCTTTGGTTGATGAGAATTGCATAATCTGCTAGCTTTCTTATTGTGTGAAAGCTCTTGTATACTTTTTGTAATTTAAGTTCGGTCATATATGTGTGAAGAATAAAATCAGGTAGGTGTGATCGTTAAGCACTTAATTATAGTTATATGATGAGGTTGCCCTTGAACTTAATCTATTTATAGAAGAACATGGATGAAAGTGAAGGTGAAATTGTGAGAGAAAGAGAGTCAGATAGTTGACAGAGAAAGACAGTGTTCCCTTTTCTCAACCACGGGGTGTTGACTTTCGGACTATGACATTACACCAAGAATTTAGGAAGAGGATTCCTTGTCTTTTTTTATTGTCGTTATTAAAAACAAAAATTCCACATTCACACACCCTTTGTACGCATGAAATGACATAACCATCAAATGTTTTAAGTCTTAATTTATTTTGTTCCTTGCAAACTTTTAACCACTGTTGTCACTGCTTATGTCATCTAAGAGATTTCTAATTAGTAGTAATCTCGTACCTCCGCGTAAGTAGTTACGTAGCTTAAGCACCAAGCTTTTTACTTGGTCCAACTCCAAGTCTTCTAAGTTCCAAATACTTGACAACCACTCCAAACATATATAACCTGATAAATTCATCTTATAAATTATAGTATTATTTTATATGAAATTAAATTTCATGTAACTGTAAGCGTATGCAGCAAGACATATTGGTGACTTTTTAATCAGTACTAATTTACAATTTCTGGCCACAACGAATGTTTCCTGCTTGCTATATCAATGTTACATTGTTACTCCCTTTTATTAAAATTAAAGTTTTCTCCCCATAATAATTTAATATTTTTTTATTTCACAACATATATTTCTCGCTGTTTACGAAACAATGACCATCCGTTCAAAAAAAATAATATTAAACAATGGCCATGAATCTGTTTTCGCAAGACAGCTACGGTATGTGTCTCATTTTCATTTTCTTAATTTTTTGATAAATCAAGGTATCATCAACTTTCTTTAACACTGGTATCATTCATATTAATATTCCAAAATGTAAGTGAAAGTGTTGAAAAAGAATATTCAAAACACTTGTGTCATAACACTAAATGTAAGTGAAACATCAAAAGTACCAACTCTATCTCCACCATAAAAGTTTGTATACATTAGAGAAAATGAAAGAAAAATAAAATCCACTTTTTGACATTGTAGGAGCATTGAATTGCTTTATGCACTTTACAGCCAAGGGTGGCCCAATTTCATTTTCACTCTTTAGATCCTCGTGTTGCTCTAAAGTCCCTGAGGTTTTATTGAAAGCTATTTTCCGATACTTTGGTTTTTACTCTACTTTTTTACTTCTGGAAATAGCCTATCATAAGCTATCTTTCCATAAGTCATTTTTAAAGAAATATAGAAAGAAAGAAATTGTATAATTAAATTGATAATTACAAATTTTAAATAGTAGAAGTAATGTTTAGTTATAGCAAAACCCACTAACTATTGGTGCATATAATACTAGCATACAAGACTTTTATTTATATGACCAAGTCTTTGCATATTTCTTCATATTACCCGATGTGGGACATTATTCTAATTATTATTATTGATATCCTCCCGCAAGTTGTATGGTCTGAAAGAGAGATGCAACTTGGGCAGTAAGTAATCGAACCTAGGACGAAGCAAGGGTTTGGTTAGAATATCAGCAAGTTGATCATCGGTAGAAACAAAGGATACTCGAAACTTGCCATTTTGAACATTTTCTCAGACAAAATGATAGGCTAAGGCTATATGTTTCATCCGAGAGTAAAATACAGGATTAGCACTAAGGTGGGTAGCACCGAGGTTGTCACAATAGATGACTGGATTGGCTTTTGGAGTGTGGCTGAGTTCAGTGAGTAGGGAAATGACCCATAGTAGCTCACTCGTCGTGTCAGCCAAGGCTTATATTCTGCTTTTGTGGAAGAGCGAGCAACAGAACGTTGTTTTCGAGAGCTCCAAGAGATGGGCGTGCTGCCAAGATATAACAGATAACCAGTGGTGGAGATATAATCATCCTTGTCGCATGCCTAGTCCACATCTGAGTAGGCGTGGAGATTTAATGGGGCGGTCATCGAAATGAAGACGCCTTTGTCACAAGAACCCGCCAAGTATCTGAGCACTCTTTTGAGTGCAGTCCAATGCACCGTTCTGGGGTTTTGCATGAATTGGGCGAGTTTGTTTGTGCTGAAGGCAATGTCTGGGCGAGTAAGGCTCAAGTATTGGAGGCTTCCAACGAGCGC
>Ga0228711_1004527_pt1 | contig 21347 bp, 13 predicted proteins | sample MedpolnodulmetaG_2_FD_177996 | JGI IMG/M metagenome (GOLD analysis project Ga0228711, IMG submission 177996) | Root nodule microbial communities from Medicago polymorpha collected in Santa Monica, California, United States - brown nodules | ecosystem: Host-associated > Plants > Roots > Nodule... | reverse complement strand
TACTTTCTTGGACCGTGTGTAGATGGTGTAGGGTATTATTGTGAGGCTAGATCAATCCAAGCGTAAAACATTGTGGTCTATTATGAACCAATTGTTTTTAGTGGTTCATTTTATACGACACCTAAACTCTAATGTGAACCACGTCAATTGCATTTTCCCATTATCACATGTTGTAAGGCAGGTGAGCCAAATCTTCAAAACAAAAATATAAGACCACCATATGTGTTGGATCAGTCTTATTCATAGACCCCTCCCTACATTGCTCAAACATTAGTAAAAGTACTAATCGAAAGTTGATTTCCGATCAATTTTGTAAGTAAAAATTATTTATCAATGATATGTTATGATAAATTGAGCAACTCAAACGTATTCGGTTGCCCTGTCGTGATACCTAATTACCTATCATATCAGTGATCCAACCATGAATGCCTAATAATGTTGCTTCGTAGTAGGTAAAGCAACCCATTGGATGCTCACTCAATTCTGCTCTTGTAGCTAGAAACAAAAATGACGAATAAGTAAACAAACTCAACATTCATGTTAATAGCATAAAACGGCAGAATACATGTGTCTGCAAATATATGAATATATTCAAGCTACATAAATACTCATGATTTCGAATTTATAACGTTAACAACGTAAAAGTCATTGATAGAATATGCACTTAATTAAAGTTAATCTTTCAAATAAACACCTCACTAAGACAGGAAATAAAAAATAAACTGCACAAATACGGGAAATCAAAATAAACAGAGTCATGTTATACGACGAAATCACAAAAACAAGCGAAAAAAATTGAAAATATATGAAAATCACTTATTTAACTAAAAGAGAAATAAAAACAGTTCAAAGTAGTGATTTCAAGTAAAAAAATGACATTTTATTTGTTAACACAAATAATACATTTGAACAGAGAGAAGAGAAAACCCATGGAGGCTAGGGTTTCATTAACATAATCAGCAAAAACTAGTATGCATAGTCTTACAATAAGAATATATACTAGAGAATATAAAAGTCTAAAATACCCTTACTAATAAATAATAACTATATTATCTAACATCTCCTCTCAATCTCACGGTGCATTAACTGACAGCATCGAGAGTTTGTCAACTAAAAAACGAAAACGTTTTATGGAGTGCAACTTTGTGAACAAATCAGCAATCTGCAAAGATGAAGAGGTAAACGGTAGAGTAATTGTTCCATGCTGAAGATGATGCCGAGTAAGATGACAATCGATCTCAATGTGCTTGGTGCGTTCATGGAACACCGAGTTATAAGCAATTTGAATAGCACTCTTGTTATCACAATACATTGGAGTTGGTTTAGGAAGATAGATACCCATATCAGACAAGAGCCAACGCAACCAAATAATTTCAGTAGTAGTGGATGTCATAGCACGATACTCAGCTTCTGTAGAGGAGTGAGAGACAATGTCATGTTTCTTACTTTAACAAGAATAAGAGAGACTCCAAGAAAGATACCAAATCCTGTGGTGGACTTACGATCTGTAGGATCACCAGCCCAATCCGCATCAGAATAAGCACGCAACTCCAATGAAGACGATGAGGGAAAGAGAAGACTCTGAAATTGAGTTCCCCGGAGATAACGAAGAATACGAAGAACTGTTGCTCAATGAACTGTAGTGGAAGAGACAACAAATTGACTAACAACATGAACAACATAAGCTATATCAAGTCTTGTAATCGTAAGATACACCAGGCTGCCAACCAAAGTACGGTACGAAGTGGGATCAGATAAAGGAACACCATCAGACCGAGAGTATTTCACATTCAACTCAAGAGGAGTATCTGCTACTTTAGTATCCAAAAGATGAGCTTGTTCTAGAATATTAGCGATGTACTTAAACTGAGAGAGAAGATAACCATTAGGAGAGTAGGCAACTTCAATCCCCAAGAAGTATCGAATAGTACCTAAGTCCTTCATCTCAAACTGTTTGGCTAACTGTACTTTCAAATCATCAATTCCATCAACATCATTACCTGTAATAATCATATCATCAACATATAATGAGAGTAAAATACGACCATGTGAAGTGTTCCCAACAAACAATGCAGAATCATGATCACTACAACGGAAACCAAGAGATGTAATCACAATGGTAAACTTCTCAAACCAAGCTCGCGGAGCTTGTTTCAGACCGTATAAAGCCTTCTTCAACTTACACACTTCCCCCTGATTATGAGAAACACCTTGTGGAGGTGCCATATAAACTTCTTCTTGAAGATTACCATTTAGGAAAGCATTTTTAACATCCATTTGGGAAATATGCCACTGACGAACAGATGCAACAACAATAAGGGTACAAATAGTAGTCATCTTAGCCACAGGATCAAAAGTTTCTTCATAATCCAAACCATATTGTTGAGAATATCCATTAGCCATAAGACGAGCTTTGTAACGCTCAACAGACCCATCAGACTTGGTTTTAATCTTGTATACCCAACGAGACCCAATAGCACGTTTTCCTGGTGGAAGAGGTACTAAGTCCCAAGTGTCTGTGTTGTGCAAAGCAGCCAGCTCTTCTGCCATAGCCTGCTGCCAAAGCGGATCAAGAATAGCTTCCTTACAGGAAGATGGCTCAGACAAACTGTGAATAGAGGTTAGAAAAAAAAAAGCAAAAGAAGAAGAATAAATGGAATAAACAAATTCAGGCAATTAAGTAGACTTACGATCACGAGAAGGATAACGAGGAGGAGGTGGAGTAGGACCAACAATCGTAAGAGGTTGTGGGATAGCCATGGGGACAAAAGGGACATTTGTGTCTGGAGTAGCCATAGTATCACCCTTGCAGTTCTCAACATTACAATCAATGCAAATATCATCATTAGGACAAAAAGGATCAATGTTAATTAATTCAGACATGATAGGGGTATGAGAATCAGAGGAAAGAGAGTAAAATGGTATGTGCTCAAGAAACACAACATGGCGAGAAACATACAATTTCTTACTTGAAGGATCATAACAACGATAACCCTTTTGACCATCCCCATAACCAAGAAAAACACAAATTATTGAACGAGGAGAATATTTATTACGTTCTACTTGAGGAAGAAGAACAAAACAAGTAGAACCAAAGACCTTCCTGGAAGTATAATCAGGAGTGGCACCATACAATTTTTCAAAGGGAGACAAACCTGAAGTGACGGATGACGGAATTCGATTAATAGCATGAACAACAATGAGAATTGCTTCACCCCAAAACTCACTTGGAACAGAAGCAGACAACAAAAGGTAACGAGCTATTTCAACAATATGACGACGTTTCCTTTCAGCAATGTCATTTTGTTGAGGAGTATCAGTACAAGAACTCTAGTGAATAGTACCATCATAATCAAGTAACTCGGAGAACTGATTAGAAGTATATTCACCCCCTAAATTAGAACGGAAACACTTTATAACAACATTATGTTGGGTTTTAACCATAGCACGAAACATAAGATAAATACCAAAAAACTCAGAACGTTTTTTCATAAGATAAACCCAACAATAACGAGAATAATCATCAATGAAAGAGACATAATATCTAGATCCACCTTTGGTAAGAACTGACGATGGACCCCACACATCAGAATGGACTAAATCAAAAGGTGCATTAGACACAGAAAAACTTTTAGTAAACGGCAAAGCAGAAAATTTAGTAAGTTTACAACCACAACAATCAAAAATATCACTAATATTCAATTTCCCCAAAGCTCCGATAGAGGCTAAATATCTTAATCTAGATGCAGAAACATAACCAAGACGAGAATGCCACAGATAAAAGTTAGAAGATGATAAATTCAAACGAAAAGATGATAAATCAACAGTGGAATTAGAAGTTGAGGCTGGAATTTTGAGCTCATCCAAAACATAAAGTCCCTCGTGTCTACGGCCAGTCCCAATCAGCCTCTCCCAGATTATGGATCCTGCACGAGTGGAAGAAAAAGTTATCGAGTAACCATAATCACACAATTGACTAACGGAAACAAGATTCAAAGTAAGATTAGGAATATAATAAACATTAGAAAGAGATAACTTAGATGTAGACACTGACCCAATTCCTTCTAATGACATAGGAGTGCCATCAACAGTCAAAGTTGATATCGATGATGTAGGATTTAAAGACAAAAACGACTTACGATCATATGACATATGATTTGATGCTCCAGAATCAAGAATCCATATGGAAGAAGAAATACCTAACAAGTCTGAGGGGGTCGAACCTTTAATAGATGAAACGGCATGTGGATGAGTAACCAAAGGAGTGGTAGTAACAACATTAGCCATATCAAACAACCAACAAAGGAGGATCAATCCACACCAAAAAGAATAAAATTCCAATAAACCCAAATGTTGTCGCAAAATTCTTAAGTTACACCGAGGGAACAATCAAATAGAAAACCACGTCAGAACAAACAAATAACAATGAGAGGCAATCAACAACTCAAACCAAACCAATCGACATCAAACCAAAAGAGAAACAATTGCAGCCATAATCAATTGCCAATCGTACTCAACATTCTGATAGAATTCACTTGCCTTGAAATCACGCCAATTGCAAAACAATAACTTAACAAATTCTAACTCAATGATTCAAGCGGTGGGTTTCAAATCATCAAGAAGACCAACTAAACCAAGCAAATTTTCCAAGCGGTAGGTTTTCTCTTTTTTATAGGTTAATTATCCATCAAACAAGACAATCAAACAAGTATTCCAAGAGGTGTGTGCAATAATTCTCTTTCAAGCAAAATTTTGTAAATTGAATAGCAACAATAATTGTTTCCAAACAAAAGACCAATAAATCTACAAAACCAAACCGAAAAATGGCAGACAACAATGGGTGAATCTAGAAGAAATTACTTGACAGGGGAATCGACAAACTGTTTGTAATTCGACGGTGGAAGCGACAAGTCGGCGGATCAAATCAAGCTCTTGATACCATGTTAACACAAATAATACATTTGAACATAGAGAAGAGAAAAACTAGTATGCATAGTCTTACAATAAGAATATATACTAGAGAATTTAAAAGTCTAAAATACCCTTACTAATAAATAATCCTTATCCTTATTTATTTATTTTCTAATCTTTGTTAACGCCCTCCAAACCCTAAACCTAAACCTTTTTAGGCGCTAAACTTCTTCTAACATGAATTAATTGCTCTCCAACTAACTTCACTCTTTACAACACAAATTTCAAATTACTTCTGCCCACCAACACTCTGTTAGCAATGTTGATCAGCCTGCCTCCTTCTATATCCCAAATATCCATTTAATATATTATGTATTTCCCCATGCAGACTGAATTTACCTATGAACTTGCTCTCCATCTCTGCATATAAATATATGATGGCATCATCACCCACGAAGCATAATTGTCCTCAAACTCCTATCTCATACAGTGTTCAATGGCTAATGACAACCTTCAATCATTGTTGTCTTACCATTACTTGACCGGTAATGATCATTCTTCAATATGTTTTCTTTTTTCTTTCTTCTTTGTTTCATTTTTACTGATGGTATCTGTTATTTTGTATGTAGCTCCATTGGATCTGAATCCCCGTTCTGAGATGGATATGATTGTGAACGTTGAAGTATCTTTAGGCACTTTCTGCTGAACCATCTTTGCCTGAACCATCTGAGATGTTCCAAGTTTATTGAATTTTGGTGTGTAACTTTAAATGACCTGATTATGTTAAGTATCGTTAGGCACTTTCTGCTGAACCATCTTTGCCTATTTTAATAAATGGATTTATGTTCTTTTACATTTTCTTTCAAGGTTTCTATATTAACTATAGTAAGATCAGCACTTATCTAAATAAATAATGAGTTCTGGGAAGCTTGCCCATTAAATATATCAAAAGTTTTATTCAGCAAAAATTAAGTTATAATGCTTTTCAATAGGCAAAGTGTTGTTGGACTGTTGCAGCTCCTTCGTCTTAGTATACAAAATTAGAGCTCTTTCTGCAGCTGTTCTTTTAATATTACCAAAACACATACAAGTTGATTCAGCTATATTAGTCTTACCATCAAAGTTGAGACCTATTGCAATACGAATTTGTGTTTGAATCATTGTAATGTCAAGCTTCTATGTCTCAGTTGCTAAGACAATCTTTTGGAACGATTGATATCTTTCAGCTCTCTTATAGCTGTTTTTACAAGATGTTATCAAACTCTCTATTTTTCCAGACAGTTAGCTCGAGGAGCTATTATACCAACTGTCACTAGAAACATTAACTTATCCAACTTTTTGGCAATGTAGTTTTGGCGAATTACACCAAGTACCTTAAACGAAGCAAATATTAGAGTACTTGCAGCTGTCATTATAATTCTCATTTTTCATATTACATTAGAGGGCAACATAAAGATGATCGGGAAATTACCATGACTTCGTTCACAGTTTGCTATATACATTGGCCATATTTTCTAGAAAGCCTATACACTTACTGTTTTTATATAAATGCAACGTAACTATAAAAAAAAATTTAAGAGATATATATGCTTCATCATCATGGCTATTAGTAGTATATAAAAACACGGTCAACATGCTCCAGACCAAAAGTAATTATCTTGAAAAATGCTTTAATATCATTCAATGTGCTCGATTAGGTTTGATCTAATAAAAAAAAAAGGTTTGATCTAATCAAAGATATAGGTATGTAATTAATTGTATAGGGGCTCAATGTAGTTTATGCTAAAAGTGTCATCTGTTTTTATCAGACATTGGACTCAAACACATTAAATGCACACTCACCATCAGAGTTTTTGAACACCGTTAATTCCTCCGGTCTTCAAAATCACAAATTAACACTTAAAATTGGAGTTCTTGTGATGTTGTTGCGAAATTTGGACATAACTGCTGGTCTTTGTAACGGAACTAGCTCGCTTGGTTATTATAAAGATGAGGAGGTATGTTTTTGAAGGAAAGGTGATATCTGGAAGCACGTTGGTGAGAAAGTTTACATACCTAGATTATCATTGACACCATCACACAAGAATTTCCTTCAAATTTCAACGTAGACAATTTCTTATATCGGTATGTTTTGCAATGACTATTAACAAAAGCCAAAGACAATCACTGAAGGAGGTTGGCATATATCTTCCACAACCGGTTTTCTCCCATGGTCAACTATATGTTGCAGTATCAAGGGTTACTTCAAGAAATGGACTCAAAATATTATTGCAAAATGAAAATGGTGATTGCATCAAAACGACAACAAATGTTGTGTATAAGGAAATTTTTCAAAACATGTAAACACGTAACAGCGATGTTAATCCTTTTTTTGCAACTTTTTTCATTTATCAGACCTTATCGATGTATCACAATTGAATTTTTTTATTTTTTTTGCATTACATACATCTTCACAAATGCCGCACGGGTAGACGATCTAGAAACTATATTATCTAACAATATTATACTTCTTTAGTATATCAAGAAAAAAAAAAGTGAGGATCAAGAAAAAAAAAAGTGAGGATAAGGTTTGAAAAATGGTAAAGAGATTAGGTTCTCCGTTCTCCCCAATGTTATTGGCGTGTTGTGTACATTAGTTTTCATTTTCATACAGTTACCACGTGCATTATCTCGTACCGACAATCACATCACAAGATGCCATTTCATTTTATTTTTTAGACAAGGTGCGTCATTATATAGATCATCACCAATTATCTTTTTTTTGTCTTCACTGCTTTTCCCGAGATATTTTCCTTTTCCTCTTTTTTATACTAGCACTATTCTTTTTCTTTGACACTCGTTTTGTTCGTGTTATTTGCGCATAAAAACAACATATTCAGCATCATATAATCAAAAAGTGATTATTGTACATGATTGTTCAAACCCTTTTTTCCTAGAATCATTCAATCAAAATGTGATCATTTACATGATTGTTCAAACCCGTCTGTCGTATACTATTTCTATTTTTCTTTTAACTTTCGTTCATGTAAAAAAATTATTTATCCATTTTCAATGTTGAATGAAACGACATTTAGCTTAAATACAATTTTAATACTCCTATTTTGATAAAACCACAACTTTGATCATTCTATTTTAATTACATAGTTTTAGTCCTCCACTTTCATGAATTTGAAACAAACTATAAGTAATTTAATTTTTGTCAAAAAGAAAATAAATAAATACTATTCACTTGTATTTTATTTTAAAATGATATTCAAGTAATTTATATTTTATTTTTCAGCAACCTTTTTAATATTGAATATTAGATTGAGTAAATATTATTGATAATTTTATACCACTCAAGATAGATTAAAGAATTTATAAAATGGGCCCCGCAAATTGTTAGTCTGTAATCTCGACAGGCTCACTTAATGTAGTTAATGAGTTGACTTTTGTTCTTACAGAATGAATTAAAGTCATTATCTTCAGGATGAGGATTTCGGCAGGTTCTGTGACTTAGCATTTGGAAGAGTTCAAGAGCTTTGGAGTTCGACAAGAGGCAAAGCAGAAAAAAGTTTAGTCAAAGTTAAGCAGTTGTTGTCAAAGGAGAAAGAATTCAAATTCAAAAAGCATCAGTTTTCTTATTGAAGACGTGGGGGACGGGCAATTTTCGATGGAAGAAGTACAGTTCGTGGCAATTAGCTTTTCGCAGTTGTTTTCACTATGTATAAATAACAAATTTCATATGAAAAATGGGTCGCAAATCACTTATAGAATTATAGCACTTGAAGTACCAGCGTCTAGAGAAAAGAGTCATGCAAAGTATGTAATCTGATTTGTCGAACCACATTTACATTAATGCAATGCAATTTACCTTTTCTTTAAGTTTCTGTGTTTTAAACTTTTAAGTCTTTTACTTGCATTTCCTTTACTTTTCTCTGTCGAGAGACAATTGTTTTTCATACACAAATTCGTCTTGTTCATAAAGCAACCTATGAATACACAAATTTGTCTTGTTTTTCATACATAAAGTGTGTTTTTCATTCACACACTTTTTGAAAAAAGATTGCACAACATGTCCTAGGATTTTCTGAGTTGATCCTGCTTGTAATAATCAAAACCAGTCTTCTTGTTTACCAAAAATACCGGTAAACACAAATGTATGTAATAGGAAATTTTGTTTGTTTGAACAATGAAATAGGAAATATTAGGCTTAAACCCATTTTTCACCCCCTAAGTTTGCAAAAGTAGCGATTTTGGCCCCCTTTTAAAAAAAATGGCAAAAGTGACCCCTCATGTTTAACCCCTTTTGCAAAACCTCAATTTTGACCTCGTCAACCATAGGGTCATGCCACATCACTTAAAAAATTGCCAGCTAGATATTTTTTAATTAAGAAAAAGAAAGGAAAAGCCACATGTATTTATGGAATTTAAAAAATTAAAAAATGAAAGGATTAAAGAGGGGGGCCACGTGAAGTGTGAGATGATTCTTCTTCTTCTTTAATTTTTTCCCATCTCATCTAAAATTCATCATTTCAATTTCAAATTCAAAGTCATATGTAGTCTAAAAATCCAGAAATTCATAATCCCAAAAACTGGTTGAAATCTCTTTCATATTGTTCACCCTAAACCTTCACTAATACCATGCACCTTAACTGAATTGTAAAACAGAGGGGTTAATTCGTGAACAAAATCCAATCCCTTTAATATTGTTAACCATTAAATTGCAACAAATCTCAGATCTAGAATGATACTGGAATAGTGTTTGCTATTTTGGGGTTTTCAGTTTTGAAATTGAACTGTTCCATTTTTGGATTTCGTTTTAAGCAAGAGTGGAATCAATGAACAAGGAATGTTGTGAAGGGGTTTCTGGGTTTCGTTTCAAAGAAAAGTGGAGCCCACGAATGTTGAAAATGAATTGATGAATGTTGAAGATGATTCGAAGAAAGTTTGGAGCATGTGAATAAGAATCTCGCCTCAAATTCATGTGGAGGGATTAATGAAAAGAAGACGAAGGTCATCTCTATGGGTCAGATTCATCTGTTTTGTTGGGGAGGGAGATGGCAAACTGGTAGCAAGATGGCGGCGTGGGGCGGAGGGGGTGGTGTGGATTCAGATTTGTTTGGGAGAGGTGGTGGTGTGTGTTTCAGTCACGTGCTCTTCATTATTTTTATTTTTATTTTAATTTCTTTAATTATAAGCGTGGAATTACAATTTTAAAAATAAATAAAAATTAAAAAATTTACATGGCATGACACGTAACGTTGATCAGGTCAAAATTGTGGTTTTGCAAAAGGGGGTAAATATGGGGGTCATTTTTGCCTTTTATTTTAAAAGTGGACCAAAATCGCAACTTTTGCAAACTTAGGGGGTAAAAAGTGGGTTTAAGCCTAAATATTAAATGAAAAATATATTATAGTTGTTAAATACAATCAATTAAAAAGAGTTAAATGCATCACGTATTATGTATTAGAAATTAGAAAACCAACATTTGGATGAGCTTTAACATTGATAATATATTATATATTTTTTTACAAAATATTATATATATATATATATATATATATATATATATATATATATATATCAAAAAATATATATGATATATCTACCAAAAAAAATATTGGAAATATGATATAACTGCGCTTTCCACCTTTCGGTTTCAACTTTCAACTTTCACGGCTAAATGTAGAAATATAAGGGGGACAAGTAGGAATAAGGGAAACTTTATTTTTTTGTTAAGGAAAGGGAAACTTTTTTTTGGTTCTATTTTTGACGAAAAGGATAAAGGAACTTAGTCGACAACTCTAATTAGTTGAACTTTAACGTACAATAAAGGATAAATTACATTAAAGGTCATTTAAGTTTGAAGTTTGTAGATTGGTCATTTACGTTATTTTGGTTACACATAAGTACTTTAAGTTTGTAAACATTTTCGATTTAGTCCTTCTGTCACATCATTGTTTTTGTAATGTTTGGTTAACATAATGACTAGATTGAAAATATTTATAAACTTAAAGACTTATGTGCGACCAAAATAACTTAAAAATCAATCTATTACAAACCTCAAAAAGTGCTTCGAGCCATGTTTACAAACTTGGGAACAAGAGGGGCTCCAAGCCATGCCTATACCCGTGTATAACAATTCATGTTACAACTAGTTTTAATTATTTTTTTTGTCCGTAGAGATGGGACTAGCACTATATGTAACACACAACTGCGAATTTGAGGGAGGACATTCAAGTTAACAATATTGATATTGCGTATGGGACTAAGCTTTAAGGATTTTTAATTTTGGAATACACCGGAATCAGCAAAAACAAATCATATACATGGATTGGAAATAGTAACGAGTATTTTCGGTAACCATATATGCTCCCTTTATTTTTAAATGAATTTTGTTTTGGAAAATCAAAGTTAAAATCAAATTGATTATCGTTAATGTCGACATGATTTCCTTGCTAAAAAAAGGTCGACTGATTTCTGCAACAAAAAAAAACGTCGACGTGATTTGTATCCAAAAAAAGAAAGTCAAAGTGATCTCAGAAAAAATTATTATATTGAAGAATAATGGTAAAGATCTCACCGGCTGCAAGAACAACTTTCTGACCGCAAGAGATTTATATATTAAAAATAATCGTTGACCGGTGGAAATTGCATCAACAATGATATCCTTAAAAAATTGTCCTTTGAATTCAGTTTTACATCAATTGATATAAAGAATATAGTCTATAGGAAAATAAATCTCAAGTCTGATATTATATACTTAGATCTTAGTGATCAAAAGATTTTTATCCCAACAATCAAAAGTAGAGATATGTCACATGTGCAAGTATGGATGAGAATCATTTATCTATTTGGAATAGCAAGTGTCATCGTGACTTCAATCTTCAGATGACGTACCAAGAACAACATTTTTTGGCATTACACTAAGTTTTTTTTTTTTTATTTTATATTCATTACACTAAGATGTTAGTGGATGTAGATTTTGCATGACAATTCTATGAGAAGATAATGGTAGAGGAGAGGGTTTTGCTTGCTACATGAGCATAGTTTTTTTTTTTGTGTGTGTGAAAGCTACATGAATATAGTTTACGAGGATAACTGTCTCAGCTTTGTTCTAATATAAACAAGGAAATGCAAAGGAGCAAAAGGATAACATTCTGCAACCTGATGCAGAGAATTACAAAGACAGACAATAATGCAGGACACAATTCTTCTTCCTTTTATATAATACTGTACAAAAAAAATCATTGTCAAGACAGACAATGATGATAACCATTAGGAGCAAGTGCATATTGATGTTATTAAGAATGATTCATGCATTTTGAACAAGCACTAGGGTAGGGGTGACAAAATTGAAAACTTTTCCTATCACACTTCCAAGTAATGATATCAATTATGAAGTAAAGATCGATTAGATTTAAGGCTAAAAATTATCACCGGAAATTAAGTAGATAGTTAGTGAGCGTAAGTTTAGATATGCATGACTTTTACACAGGTTTTGGTTAGTGTCCCCGTGATCTTGTATTTATTTTTTATTTCTACTTAGCATATTATTTTTTCTTTTAAAAAATTAATTGTTGTATTTTTCAAGACACGATCAATTTTTTAATAAATTTTGCCCTTAAAAATATCTCTTTCTCTTTAGGGTCCGTTTGGTTCGAGAATTAGGAGAGGAGGGGAGAGAAGGGGAGAGATTTTAACGGAGGGGAGGGGATGAGAGATATTTTAATTAAAAATGTGTTTGGTTCGCAAGGGGAGGGGAGGGGAGGGAGATGAATTTTAAAATTATTTTACTGTTTTACCCTTAAACTTAATTAAATAAAAGAAACTACTTGATTTTACAATTTCAGAGACCAACCAATGACAAACACACATCTAAGCTGCTTATTTTATCTTAAACTGGCTCATATATTTTCCACAACAAGACATGAACCGGTGAATTAACATTAAAAAAAAGGATCAACAAGCAATAATAAGTTGAATTAAAATAAGATAATAATAATAATAAGGCCGTTGACATCAACAAAGTAATAGTAGAAGTGGTTTTAGATGTAACAAATAAGAGTCATAGATAATATAATAATAAAAGTTGTTAAAAAAAAATATAACAAAATAATAATAATAATTGTTATAAGAATGAGATAACCTAATAATAATAAATAATAATAAAAGTTGTTACAAGGTTAATATTGGGATTTGAAATTAATTTAAGGATAATTATGGCAATGCAATCAAATTTTAAAAGATTTGCTCCCCTACCCTTCCCTCCCCTCCCCTTCTAAAAATTGAACCAAACACTTCAAATTAAAAATCTCCCCTCCCCTCTCCGCCCCTCCCCTCCAAAACTCTCAAATCAAACGGACCCTTAGCTATAAAAGGAAAATTATATGATCACGGAAAGAGGTAAAACTTCAGATATCTCATTTATTTATTTTAAGAGATAAATTTTTAAATACTAAACTACTTAAAAAAAAACTTAAATATTAGATCTGTCCTTTTTATGCTTCGGAGTTGAGATCCAACTTCCTATCTCTTTATCGTGTTACTCCTCAACTTTCTACCCTAAACAGATAAGCCAATTTATAAGTTATATCCCCATTTATTTTCTAAATTGATAGATGTAAAACTAAAAATGCTAAGCATTTGAAAAGTTGTTCACTTTTATAATGCAAAATAATATCATAGTTGATTGTCATCATATATCGCATGATTTGGTCAGAGAAAAAACTGGTAACTATTTTTTCTTTTTTATCAAGTTACTCTAAAATGGATAGAAAATTATTAAAGTAAATATTCACATAGAAACTTCCCTCCTTCCTTCCTTCCTTCTTATGCCATGTGGGCCTTTTCATAGTACATGCTCACTTTTTTTTTTTCCTTTGCAAGTTTGTGAAACAAGTAGCTAGATCCAATTAAGTACTACTCGCCAAAGTTAAAAGACTTGTATCTATTCTAGGTCACTTGGGAGAAAATGTCTAAAAAAAAATGGAAAGAACAAAATATATATATATAGAATCAAGTTAAGTTTTTTTAATGAAAGAAATTTAGGGCAAGATATGATGGTGTATCGGTCAAATAGAGAGACTTTATGGTTCAAAAAGCATTCATAATAAATGTACATTTCTCTCCCTTTAAAGACATTGACGGAACTCAAATACAGAACCTCCAGATCTAAGACATGTTTTTTTTATCATTAGACCAAATCATTAGAGTTATTTGGTTAAGTTTTTTTTACATAGATTAAGAAAAAAAATACTTCTTTCGTTCCTATATGTAAGCATCATTTGCCTATAATAAAAGAGTGTTTAGATATAGAGACGGAGGAAATACAAATAAATGAAAACACAATCAATCATTCATGTATCTTTAAAAGTGATTATGATTAAAGTCTAAGTTTTTAGTGTTTTATTTTAGCTGATACAACTGTTTGACTTACACTTGTTGCGTATATGAATTAAATATATTCTTTTAGAATTATATCTATTAATCATTCTTATAATTGAATAGTCCATCTCATTATACACATAATATTAGTTTGGTTTAGAAGAAAAACCAAACACACCAATATTAAGTACAATTACATGCATATAGTACAATTTTGGTTACTGTGGTCCTGATTTAATTCTTTCTATGGTCCATTGATACAAATAACCTTTATCAAAAAGAGAACCGGAAGTGCATTGAATCCAAGCTTTATATGTATACTATACTATATCTAACCTTTATCACGCCTTTCTTTTTTATGTGCAAGTTTAGATACACTTGACATTATACATGTGTGCTAAGTTGTCATGACAGACTGAGATATTGTTCTATAAATGCTTGCATATATGTTACTTGCATATTTTAACTGCAAAAATTGGCTCGATTAAAGTGCAATTACCACTGTCTAACAACAAATCTAAAAGTTAGATGAGATGATGTTTCAAATGGCACCTTCTGTATTCACACAATCATAATTAATCTATTTTATGGTCTATCATGCAAGTTTGTACTTGTGAATGCTGCTTAACTAATTAATATTTCATAATTCATTCATGGTGACAACTTGAATCTTTAAAGCTTAAATTGTAAATAGGATTTGTTTGTGTCAGAAAATAATAATGCAATATAATCCTCTAATATATATTCCATTATTTATTTGCTAGAAATATTAAAATTATATATTGAAAGAAAGAAAAAAACACTCGAGTTTCATGTTTGTTCACATTTTTATTGAAATGCTAAATCGTTGCTCGCAAAAGTACTAAATTGGATTGTCATATCTTCATGCATGGATTTTGTCATTCTAAGAAAGTTTATAATCTTAAAGGAAAATGTTACATAGACACTCTTTATTCCCATACACCCTTGTACACCTCATGCATTGGGAAGAGACAAGATAAGATGAAAGAGAAAGTGTGCTTGTGTGGGGTCCATATGGCCACGTGTTCGATTTTTGTGTGGGTGCCCAAGAGTGTATTGCCACTTAAGGATGTCTATCTATCATTACTCAATCTTAAATTTGGAAATTCTTGAGCGTGGAATTAAAAATGCATGCCTTTCAAGCAGGGGGCGTAGCCAACCAAGGGGGTGCAGCTGAACTCCTCAACTCTTTGATTTTACACCAATTAATTATCCTATATATTTTTCTATTTGAACCCCCTTAGAAACAAGCTTTGCATCAAATCTCTTGCATCCATCACATGGACACTTATATACTAGTCTTCTGGTCTGAACCGTTACGTAACAATCTTTTCAGTTACTTTTATTGGTTTTTGTGGTATTAATAATTAATCTTTTCATTTACTTTCATTAATTTAATATTTAATGCTATTAATTAATATTTTCATTCTTGAAATCTCACAAAAAATAGAGCCCTCATGGCTCAAACTCAAGTAGCGGAAGTTATCCTGTGGTCTTTTACCACTAAGACAAGGTGACCAGTTTTGTCTAATATTTTCATTTTAATATCTATTAGATATTAAACTAAATTTTAAGCTTAAGAGCAATAAAAATACGTATGTATATGTTATATTTTGTACCATAGTTAATTTTTATTAAATAAATTAAATATGTATTGATAATAATTTTACTACCTTTTTCTTGAATATATTACTTTTCTTTTGTTTCTAAATAGACAAACAACTACTTTGATCTTAAGATGTGTGAGACACTAATATTGTAGTTTTTAAATATATCCAAATTTTAAACATATTTCTAACGACTCTTTTGTTGTAATTTTATGGACTAACTTGAACAACAAAAACACTTTTGAAGACTAAATTAACTGTTTAAAAACAAATTTGAGGACTAAAATGACTAATAAATACACTTGTGAATTTATTAGTAATTTTGATACCTCCAAAAATCAATATAACAAAGAAGTAAATATTGAGTGATCAAAAGTTTGAACCCTTTGACTTATGGTCCTTGCAACATCACTGCTTTCAGGAGAATAAACAAAGTACAATATAGTGTGAATATATCTTCCTCTATTATCTTAAGATCAAACATGCATATTTTACTTATAATCAATATCAACATTATCATTAATCATACCCTAGAAAATCAATATCAACAACCTCATCATCATTAATTTCCTTAAAAAAAAATAATCAACATCATTAATTCTTTAATGAGATTAGCTGTCAATCTTCTTTTCTAAACATCCATCTTCTAGACGGTTAATAAAAAAGTTTGAATTAGGCGCCAATTAATATCACCACTGAAAATAAGACAAACGACCACGACTTTTTGCCAGCGACAATTAATTTGTTGGCAATAACATGTATATAGCAACGACTAATCTAATTCGTTGTAATCAATGACGGAACCACATGCATCCCAGTGATTCACATGCACCCCCTTATGTTATAAAAATTCCACTTACCATACTATAATTATGTATCTTTACACCATCTTGTTCCTTTTGTAAACTAAAATCCACTGCATTTTTTTAACCAATTCAAATGAGACTTAAAATGATTATATGGGAAAGTTGCTTGAAACTATATGTGTTACTTTGTTTTGTGATATGAGTGGGGAAGTTGCTTGAAATATGTTTCATTAGTTGTTTTATTAATTTTTTTAGTTAGAGTTTTAGAAAAACATGGTTGACTTTACAATTCCTTTTAGAGCCTATACAATAGGGATAATAAAAGTCATAAGACTTAAGAGCAATAACAATATATAATTGAATGAGTGGGTAACTGATTGCAAAGTAATGGGGATGTGTTTGATTGGAGTTAGAAACAAAGGTTTGTTAGGTTTAAAAGGTTATTGTTTTTTAATCTTAGTTTATGTTGACTTGATGGACTAACCAAATGCAAAAAAAAAAAAAAAAAATAAATTAATATTTGTCTTAGATGAAATAGTCTTTTTTTGTGTGTGTCATGGGTCTATGTTAGTCTATACTCATGTAGTTGTTGTTAACTAAATTCTTTAGTTAAGCATTGGAGAAAAAAGAAAAGGTTATAAGTATTCAGTTGCTCGATGGATGTCTAATCCTCTTGCTTATTTAGACGTTGGTGTGAATTATTTGATTAAGCTTGTGCAGATGTAGTTTGTTGGGTTTAGGTTTTTTGTTGAAGCATTGTTGTCATGTTTAATTGTATTCGATGTCATTTTTAAACACTGCTAGTGTTACGGGATTTTCATTCTGGTTTTAGTGTGGCATGTTCTGGGTGGTTAACATGTTTAAGCAGAATTATGCAAGTGTGTTTATTTAAAGCACAAGTGGCGATCTTTGTTGTTGCATGACATATCATTTAAGCAGAATATATGCTCTTTCTTGGTGAATTGAGATGGCAATTTTTATTGCGATGACTAGGCATGCAACATAGGAAGAAGATGTAAGCAGTGGCAACCACGTTGACATTATATAAGTTACTTGTTATATTATGTTTGTTTATAACGTTAACTCCACTTCACAAGTTATTTAATATATTATTATTTAGACTCCAACTTCTGCTTAATTAACTTCATAACTAATTCTACTTTAAACCAAGTAATGTAAATAATGAAATAGAAATACAATCCAGGAACCATCATAATGTTTCAAGTTGCCATCTATAAATTAACGAAAACCTCTTATAAGTAAAAAAAATCAGAACAATAGGTTGACGTTCTTAAAACAAGGAAACCAAATTACAATTCAAGCTGAACTTTAAAGCAAGAAAGCCAAATCTAATAAGGATATGCCAAAATGCCACCAAAGCTGATAGAATAAGGCTGCATTATAGATAAAAAAATAAAAAAAAACAAAGCAACTACTAATTACCAATTCATCCCCTTGATGAAAATTAGCTATCATTTCATACCAAAGCAAAGAACCACTTCAATTTTATTTCAACTTGTCAAATAACAAACCAAGAATCATTAAATAAGCACTTGTAACATGTCCATTGATTCAAACTCAAAAAACACAAATTTCAAATGATCACTTACAAACAATCATTTCCAAATAACAACATAGGAGGATGTTTCTTAATCCTGATATTTGTTTTGATGTTTTACTGAACTCTCCATGTCTTTCAACACGTTCATAAATTGTCCTATAAAAAGGGAACATAAGTTTTGTTGTGTCTTATTCATGACTAAAGAAGATGTTAATTAAAATCGAAAGCAACGTCTAACACTCCCTCAAAAAACTAATCTACCATTTTTTAATTGGTTATGTCATTGAACACCAGGTCCTAAAAATCGCACCTACACATATGAAATAGAAACGTCGAAATATTACCCCCTAACAGTCGTACAAAATAAAACATAAACATCAAGCAACAACAAAAGGCGTAAACTAATACACCAAAAGTTGAATAGCAGACAACGCGCAATGGTAGGCAAAAACAACACATGTTTAAATTCGAAAATAATGCTTGCAAACTACCAAACACCCACCGTTTTTATATGCTTGTAATGTTCATGTTCTTATGTGCTTTTAATTTTGTTTGTTTGTGTGCTTTAATGTTTACTATGAGTACTAGTATATCATATTTTAAGTATTTATGTTACTTTGAAATGTTAGTACTAGTATTATGCCCAATTAAATAAATTTATGCATACATTGTTACCAACTTAAATAAATTTATACCTCGTTGATAGCTTGTCGACGAGGTACTTAATATTGCATAAAGTTTCTACTAAGGTTGTCAAACTCGACTCATAAACTCGTACGAGTTCATGAAAATTTTAAAATGACGATAGAAAACTAAAATTGACACATAAATGACAAATATGTATAACAAAATACCAATTAACATAATAAAAAAATCTCTATAATAAAGCTAGTAAATTTGGAAAAGTAAATAGATAAGGTCCTAGTTCCTTACATAAAGAGAGAAAAAACATAAAACATATATGATAATGTCTTCAAACATCCAAAACTCCAATAAAATCTTACTCATCATCAAAATCACCACTACCATCATCATCATCATTGTCACCATCATGTTGACAGTCATTGTTTGCATCATCATCATCACTGAACTTGAATTCCTTGAGCTTTCATTTAAATCACCATTGTCACCACGACCACAATTTTCCACAACATAAGCTACAAAACATTGTTAACATTAACATCAGCTTGCTCAACATTGTCATGATTTTGCACAACATTCTCTTCATTAACATCTTCAGTTATTCGTTTAATAGCTTTATTTTGATATAATAATCATAATACAAACTTACTCTTTTCCATCTCTGGATTCTCTACACGGTTAAGAATTAATTGAGTATACACTAATAAATAAAATTGACCAACTCCACTGTTAATTACTTGACGTTTTCTCAAGTTTACATCACAAATTTGTGTTGAATTCAATTTAATTGACAGTCTTTAATATATTCATTGTGAACTAGTTAATATTACACATTCTTTATGAAATAACTAGTAAATTAGATAACTTCTAATTTTCCTCATACTGAGCCAAATAAATAAGAAACAAATCTAGGCATATGACAATTGAACCATTCTTTTATTAATTATACTCTGAATCCTTTGGTTATTAAAAAACCAGAAGAATAAGAAATAAGATAATCATAACTGTGAAACCTGGTATGTGTTTTTTTTTAATTTTAAATACATATTCTTGTTTTGTTGCCATCAATTGAATAATAGAGAAGTGCATGTGAATACTACACATGATAATTTAATTGAAGATGACAGATATGGCATAAGAAATACACTCAATACTCGAGGAAATCCATAATTAAGATTCAATACAAAATATGTATTTATATCATCTCTAAGAAAACTTGAGTTGAAATATAATTATATCATCTCGATTAAATTGACCATTGCGTTCTAAAGAATGATAAGAATTTCTGATTTCTTATTCTTATTTTTATATTTCAGAATAACGATGGAACAGGGCCATAAAACAAGAAATTGGTCAAACAGTCACTAGTATGCACAGAAACTAGTCACATATTCATATAATACAGAAGAAAGATTAAACTTGATAATCCGTGGTTTTGTTGTGATGTGAAAAAACGATTTTATGAATCTTCGACATCTCGAACGTATATTGTTTGGATTCAAATTGAAGAGAGCCAAATACTTATGTACTAGATCGAAAAACAACACCTGCGAGAGGAGAACTAGCAAAACAATCATGCGTGCAACTTGATGAGAAAATTGAAAGAAGGCGTGGTGAAACCACGACGGCGGAAGAACGATAACTTATTGGCGATGAGTCGGTGACCTCCACGCCTATCGTGATCAATTTGGTTGGGCATCGTGGTGCAACAGCGGCTATTTCCGAATCGTGATGTCGGATTACGATTCAGAAAAATAGGGTTTTCTTTTAGATGTGGTCTAGGTTAGTTTTACCTTTTTCCCACAGACGGCACCAACTGTACTTGCAAAAAGTACAGTAAGGGATACTAGGGTTAAGTATCGTAATCTAGGGTTTAGACTGATTATTGGATGTCTTAAGAATGCTCTCAAGGGTGGTATTTATAGCCTATTATGAGCTTGGGTTTCGGTTGCTTGGTTCCCAGGCAACAAAGATATTTGTGTATTTAGGCGGTTTCTAGAGGTTTCTAGAAGTTAAGAAGGGCGGCGCCCTAAGGTGAGTGCACCTAGGCCTCAAGAGCCCTTCTGGTGGGCGCCTGAGCCATTCTAAAGGGCTTAGAGCCTTTCTGGTGGGCTTTTAAGCCTTCAGGAATATTTTGACGGTTCAAGTAGTTTTTCATATTTTATAATATTGCTCATAAAAATCATTTACATATGGTATCCTTTTATATGAAAGGAGTTCTCTTTGGTTGGTAGAAATGAAAGTTGCTCGATCAGGATTGAGAGAATAGGTTATAAAGTAGAAATTTATTTGTACATGAAGTTCATAATTGTTGAGGACAAAATCCTTATTTGATGTTTTAAAGATTACAAACATTTAATACTTGTTTTTTAACTTGTTATCTACTAATGAATTTTGTGAGAAATGTTTCATGAGAATGTTCTTAACATA
>Ga0228711_1004526_pt1 | contig 21348 bp, 13 predicted proteins | sample MedpolnodulmetaG_2_FD_177996 | JGI IMG/M metagenome (GOLD analysis project Ga0228711, IMG submission 177996) | Root nodule microbial communities from Medicago polymorpha collected in Santa Monica, California, United States - brown nodules | ecosystem: Host-associated > Plants > Roots > Nodule... | reverse complement strand
GCGTATCATCCGCAGACAGATGGTCAGTCGGAGAGAACAATTCAGTCGTTGGAAGATTTGTTGAGAGTTTGTGTACTTGAGCAAGGTGGAACTTGGGATAGTCATCTACCGTTGATAGAGTTCACGTACAATAATAGTTATCATTCTAGTATTGGAATGGCACCGTTCGAAGCTTTGTATGGTCAGAGGTGCAAAACTCCGTTGTGCTGGTTCGAGTCAGGAGAAAGTGTAGTTTTGGGACCAAATATCGTTCATCAGACCACAAAAAAGGTTAATTTGATCCAGGAAAAGATGAAAGCGTCGCAGAGTCGACAAAAGAGTTATCATGATAAGCGTAGGAAAGACCTTGAGTTTCAGGAAGGAGACCATGTATTTCTGAGAGTCACTCCTGTGACTGGTGTTGGACGTGCATTGAAGTCAAAGAAATTGACTCTGAGGTTTATTGGTTCGTATCAGATATCGGAAAGAATTGGAACAGTGGCGTATAGAGTGGGTTTACCACCGCATCTTTCGAATTTGCATGATGTGTTTCATGTGTCACAACTTCGGAAGTATGTTTCGGATCCATCTCATGTGATTCCAAGGGATGATGTGCAAGTTAGAGATAACCTTACAGTTGAGACCATACTAGTGAGAATTGAAGGTCGTGAAGTGAAGAAGTTGAGAGGCAAGGAGATACCTCTTGTGAAAGTCGTTTGGGGAGGGGCGACTAGTGAAAGTTTGACGTGGGAGTTGGAAAGTAAGATGTTGGAGTCTTATCCAGAGTTATTTGCATGAGGTACATATTCGAGGACGAAAATCTTATAAGTTGGGGAGAGTTGTAACGCCCTATTTATTTATTTGGTTGAGTTAGAGTCTTTTATATGATTTATGTTGATAAGTGACATGTTGTTGTGTATTAATATTTTATTAAGTGGCTTTATTTTATTATTTAGTAGGGTAGGTTGGAAATAAGAATAATTAGACTTGAGGGGGGCTGAATTAGAATTAATTTAAATTAAATAAGGGGGAGTTAAGTAGAAATCTGTTGAGGTTAAGAGATATAAGAAAACAAGAGTCAGACAAAAAAAATTAGGTTTTACAAGCTTTTGGGAGAAAGGAAGAGAACCAAGAGAAGAGGAGAACCAAGGGAAGGGAGAGTTTGTAGAATCTTGCAATCACTTAAATCTAAGGTAATGGTGGGACTAACATTCTCTAATCTTAAGTTATACAATTCTGAAATTGAATGTTGTTGTTGTTGTTTTCTGAATTTGGGAATTAGGTCATGGGGTAGAAATTGGTTGTTAATAGTGTAGGAAATCCATTGAATTCGTGTATAATTGATATTCAGGTTGTAGAATCATCACAGGTTGAGTTCCCCATCAAATTTGGGATTGGAGTGGATGAAAATTGGGTTTTTGGGGTGAAAAATCGTTCTTCCCGACAGAAGACTATCATAACTCGCCACGGCGAGTAATCTGCTCGCCACGGCGAGCTACAACGTGACAGAGAGCAGTGTTTGCTCGCCATCTGCTCGCCACGGCGAACTGTAGTGTGGCAGAGAGCAGTGTTTGCTCGCCACGGAGAGTAAGTCAGCCCCCGAGGCGAGTTACCCAGTAACAGTGTGCCTTTTCATGTTCTTACGTCGTTTCACACGTTTCTGTTTTGGATTGGCCCTTGGTGTGTACGTGAAAGTCTTAGGTAATATTGTCAGCTTTCAAATGGCTTTGTTTACCATGAATAACCTTGATTGATGAATTGTTATATGAATGTACACATTGATGAATTGCTATATGAATGCATATGTTGAATTAATATGATGATTATATGATGTTGAAATTAAATGATGAATATTTATGGAATTATAATGTGGAGTCGTTGTTGTTGTCGTCGTTGTCGTTGATGTCGTCAATATCGTTGAAGTTGTACGTTGATGTTGAATAAGTTGTTGAGTCCATGCATACTAATATAAAGTTGGGGCTCATGCCCTGTTTAATATTTAATCATTCATACCACGTTGATTTGAGAGCCAATGCTCTACACGTTGAATTAAGAGCCGATGCTCTACACGATGAATTAAGAGCCAATGCTCTACACGTTGAATTAAGAGCCGATGCTCTAACACGTTGATTGGTACCACATGCATACTGCATAGTCAAGTTGTTGTCGTGTCATTGCATTGTCGTGTAGTCGTCGTCGTTGTTGAGTTGTTGTCGTTGTTTTAATGTCAAGTAGAAATAATTGAAGCATATGTGAAGTATTATTGTTGTTTAATTGTTGTTGTTTATGTTGTTAAATTCCGTTGATGAATTATATGCTTATTATTATTGAATGTGAATCTCACCCCTTCTGTTTGAATGTTGCCTCTACGTGGGTAACATGCAGATAACCAGGATTAGCCGCTGATGTAAGTTGACTCTCTCGTGCGTCGTCTTAGGGTCGCTCTGATACGTAACGGGATGGGGATATTTGCTTTTGTTTTCCACTGTTGCGTATTATTTATGAACCGTGTTGTCGAACTCTTTGAATTAAGATTTTCATTAAAGTTGTTTATGTTGGGGCTGTAGTTCCAAAGTTGTTGAATAAAGAATTAATTTTCCGCTGCGATGTAATTGAATTTTGATAAAGTTGTTTTAATAAATAGTAACTTTACTCTATTTATACTTCAATGTAGTGTGGCATTCCGTTTTACGTTGAATACTCTGATTTATATGTATTATTTACATTGTTGGGAAAACGGGGTGTTACATCGATCACACTCTATCAGAGGTTCTCGGAAGTACAACTTCCCAATCCTCGATTCTACTGATGGAGCTAAAAGTGATTTCTCCTGTTCCACCCAAAGCAAATGACGACTTCGTATCCAGAGGCTCATCCCCCAACCATGAAAGAGGGGGCGCGACAATTTCTTCTTCCGCCATGGAAAACCTGAAAGAGCAAGGAAAATGCTTCGTCTCTGAAAGAACTCTTAGAAGTTTTATGAGATTCTAAAATTTGACGTGTTAAAAGTGTTCTAAACAATCGTTTGAGCTATTTATACCCGCTTCCCAGACCTTTCAGAATCATGCAGTTACAATCTGGTACAATCCTTCACATGCAACTCTCCACTCAAGTGGCAAATCCACGAACCATATCGAATCTAACCACCCATCCAAGGGCTCTAGTTAATGGTAGCGGTTCCTCAAACGTCAGGGTTAAATCAACGGTTCTGATGACACTTTGGAAACACAAACCAAGAACACTCTTCAGGCACTAGGTACTCGAGTACCATAGTAGCCTTTACACGTGTCACCCAGAAACCAAAGGTCATGTCTCTTCAATCCTTCCCTCGAGACGTGGGCATTAATTGCAGAATGGCAATCGACCAAACTCCCTGACGAAGGAATCTTTCCATTTGGCCAAACTCAAACGGACACCCATGGGTCAGGCCGATATCATTCAACTGTCGAACCTGTCTGACTATAAAACAAATATGCTAAGGGTATGAGCGAGCGCGTCCTGACACACGCCCGCCTTATCTGCATGGCAATATAGTTATTCAAGACAAACGACTCCCGGCATTCAAGACGTTCTCACACGTCTCATCAGTGCGACCTATTCTCTAGTGAAAAACTTGCAAGGCAATTCCGTCGGAACCAACGATCTCTATCACGAAAGGCCGATGAAGCTTCAGAACATAGAGGCGAGCACAAATTCTCTTTCTATTCACCTGCTGCATATGAAACTAATCCTCCTCCGCGCCATCTACGAGCAGTAAATCTTGCCCGCCCTTAAGTCATTACTCTTCATCAAGAGCAGCGACTTGGGGGGCTACTGTTCTGGACCGACCAAAAGGATCTTAGGCCCATTTACTTAGGCCCAATATTATCCAAAGCCCAAACACCACGTTTGGCTGCATTACTTGCGACATACCCCTTCTCCACGAGGGGGGTGTACGGAGCAAGCAGGATCGGTTCAAATGAGCCACAACGTCTCTTTGCATGTTCCCGCAATTATTTCTCTGGCATTTACACTTCCCACGATTTCGTAACCGCCGGACTCAGGTGTGCCATTATAACGGCTCTGCAGCCCCTCACCTCTATATATAGGGGACTCTTAGCACTCCCCAAGGTAGAACCTACGTTTACCCTAAACCCTCACTCTCTGATCTCTAATAACTTTAGCGTCGGAGCGCCTGCAGGTACACACTCCCCGCCGTTCCAAGAAGCACTGTTGACGCATTCTACCACCACTCAAACCACTGCATTTAAAACACCAGCAATCACCTTCTGATCAAGTACGATCACTTTCTTACCGTTCTTGAAGTCGAAGGGGATTTGTTTACCGGACGTAGCATCGAAGGCTTGAGTGAAGAGTTCGAAGGGGTGCACGGGTAATCAAGTATTCGAAGATTCGAGAAGCACCAAATTCAAGGGTTACTTGGAGTTTGGGGGAGTGTTTGCATAGGGGTTGAAGAATTAGGTTTAATTTCAAGGAACTCTTGTAAACACATTGTAGTCAACATTTGTTACTTAGTGGATGACTTTGGTGAAGGCGTACTTCATCAAGAAGAGTAGACGTAGCTCTAGCGAGGACGAGAAAGAGCGAACTACTATAAAAATATTGGTGTTATCTCTCTTCCTTATCCTCTTTACTTTTTGCTATTGCATGTGATTAATTGAATAATTGTTAAGTTAATTGCAAAAGTTGATCTAAGTTGTTTTTCACCAAAAAGATAATTTAATTCATTGAATTAGGTTTTAACTAATTTGCTTGGATCAATTGATTGAAACTTCTATTCAATTCTTCAATTTCACTTGCATTGTCTTTTCAATTGATAGCTTACTATCTTTATTTTTTAGGTTTGGCTTGGAATTGTGAAAACTTTTGTATATTGTTCAATGATTCATTAATATTTGATTGTATATAAGATTTGTATCGTGAATCTCTCAATTCAAGATAAAATTTATTCCACATAAATTTATCTTTTTGTTATTTGTGGTGATTGTTCGTGCACGAATCCAATAGTCAATTTCGATAAACTTTTTTTTTTTAAATTCAACTTTCAAATATTAAGAAAACAGAACAAAAACAAACAAGGTCCATACCAAAGGATTTTCGGAATTTCCCTCCCAAGTACGAGTCCCCAAAGTTTTAGCAGCCTGAGCAAGCTCATGCGCAGCCTCATTACAATAACGACTAGTAAAAACAACAGAGACATCAGCCATATTGGCATACAAATCGTGACAGTCCCTAATAAAAGGGGAGATACTAGATAAAACAGATATTCCTTTGAAGCAATTAACCACAACCTGCGCATCCAGCTCAAAAATAACATGGCTAAGTCTTCGTTCCGTTGCCACTTGGAGACCCCACCTGAAACCCAAGACCTCAGCAACAACAGGTTCAGCTACCATATCAGTTTCCTTTGTCGCCGCAAACATCACATCAGCTTTATGATTTCTAATAACAAGGCCCCAAAATACCTTTCCATCTTGTCTGCAACCTGCATCAATATTCATCTTAAGGAAATTTTCCGGAGGAGCTTCCCAAGAGAGTTGGCCAAGCCTGATGGATTTTCTTGCGGTTTGAGGCTGGACGGAATTAAATTCGTTTACAAAAGATTGAGCGGATGAGACCACAGTCAGAGGATCAAATGCTAGAAGCTTGAAAATTGTTTGATTTCTGAAAAACCAAATCTTCCATAATAAAGTGCAGAACAGCTGAGATGCAAGGACTTCTTTGCTCTCCAACCAAGTTTGCAGCCAGTTGATTGAATCAGAATCCGGTGGAGGGCGAGCACCGAGGGGAGAAAGGAACCAAACCTGCTGAACCAGAGGGCAATTCATGAACAGATGGTCAGTGGTCTCGCTATCTTGGAAACAAAGAGGGCAGATTGTGTCGAGAGGGACCCCCCTCCATCTCAAGTTACCTCTAGTTGGAATGATGTTCTTGGCTAGTCTCCAAATGAAATTCCGGACTCTAGTTGGTAAGTGTAAAGACCAAATTCTCTTCCAAAGTTTACTAAGAGAGTGAGAAGACGAAGTAGGGAGGTGGGACAGATTAGTGTTACAAAGGATATGGTAGGCGGACTTAACTGAAAAAATACCATTCTTCTCTGCGGGCCAAACAAGCTTGTCCTCTGGAAGCCTACTAGACAGAGGCATGCTAGAAATGATACCAGCTTCATACGGGGAGAAAACTTGTTGTATAACGTTCACATTCCATCTCATAAGATCAAAATCAATTAACTCACTCACTGTGGCGCTCTCTGAGAGGGTGTTAATCGGACTGCAGAATTTTGGATTGGAATGACCCGGAAGCCAATTGTCCTTCCAAATATTGATTTTGTTACCGTTCCCAACAGCCCAACGAGATCCTCCATGAACTAGCTCTCGCGCTGATAAAATGCTCCTCCACGCGTAACTTGGCTGGTGTCCAGCTGAAGCCTCCAAAAAGGAGCAATTTGGAAAATATCTACCTTTGAAAATTTTACCCAATAAGCTGTTTTCATCGGTTAACATCCTCCAACATTGTTTACCAAGAAGGGCTTTGTTGAAATCACTAAAGCCTCTGAAACCCATTCCGCCTTTTTGCTTTGAAATAGCCATCCTTTACCAGCTCAACCAATGCATTTTTTGCCTTCCTTCCTTAGAACCCCACCAAAAGTTAGCCAACATAGCCTCTATCTCCTTACAACAACCATCAGGGATTTTAAAACAGGTCATAACATAGTTAGGGATGGCTTGCGCCACAGCTTTTATCAACACTTCCTTACCCGCTCTGGATAAGCACCGCTCCTTCCAACCCTTCAGTTTCTTCCAGACCCGATCTTTAACAAAAGAGAAGATAACCTTTTTTGATCTCCCAAAAACAACTGGGAGGCCAAGGTATCTATTATGGGTTGCCACAGTCTTTGCTCCCATCATATTGCATATGGTATTTTTGTCCGCTTCAAGCACATTTCGACTAAAAGAGGCTTCCGATTTCTCCATGTTAACCATCTGACCCGAAGCCTTCTGATAAGTGTCAAGAACTTTAAGAATATTATTTGCCTCATTTTGATTTGCTCTAGCAAAAAGCAAGCTGTCATCTGCAAATTGAAGGTGGGAAATTTGAGGGGATTTTCGAGCTACTCTTAGGCCATGGATCCTGCCGTTATGGACCTCCTTGTGAATTAGTCCAGATAACACATTTGCACAAAGAATGAAGAGATACGGAGAGATGGGATCTCCTTGACGAAGACCTCGTTCGGGTTGGAAGGACTTACTAGGCTGCCCATTAATGAGGATTTGATAAGACACCGACGAAATGCACCTCATGATGACGGAAACCATACAAATTGGAAATCCCATAGCCGTCAAGACCCCTTGCACAAAAGGCCACTCAATTCGATCATAAGCTTTTGACATGTCTAGCTTAACCGCCATCATGCCCTTCTTTCCTTTCCTTTTCTTCTTAAGCCAATGAAAACACTCCATAGCTATAAGACCATTGTCCGTTATGAGCCTACCTTCTACAAAACCACTTTGTTCCGCATCAATCACATCAGGAAGGATGGATTTGATCCTGTTAGCTATCACTTTTGTAACGATTTTCATAGACACATTGCAAAGGCTTATGGGACGGTAATCTTTGGGAGATTTTGGATCTTTACCTTTTGGGATGAGGACAATAAAGGTCTTGTTAATCTTCTCAGGGGACTCTTGATTATTAAGGATACCTTTCACTAGCCTCTTCACATCATTTCCCACTAGGTGCCAATATTTTTGATAGAATAGGGCCGGTAAGCCATCCGAACCAGGGTAGTGGATAAGAGTGAACAAACAAAATCACAGATAATGATTCAAAAATTATAGACGAAATAACAATTAGGAATCATAAATTAGTTAACGACTAAGGTTCTTTTGTAAATTGAAGATAAGACCTCATTTTCTTTTTTGTTGTTACGAATTCTAGTTAAGAATTACAACATATAAGCTTAAAGACTCAAGTGTTCAAAAATTCACAAAAACAAATATAGAGACCAAAAAGTATAATAACATACTGGTGTTAGAAAAAATTAACTTGTTAGGATGATGAAGGATCCATGGTTCCGGGGGAGAGGTCCCTCATGGGTACTGTCACCTCAAGTTGAAGATGACATGACATGTTGGTAAGTAACTTGTTGATTCAAGGAGAGAGAAAATGGGATTTGGCAAAAATTCATTCATTGGTACCTTTACATATTTCCCAAGATATTATCTCAACACTTTTGTTGGCAACCAACGGTGAGAAAAATGGCGTGTGCACGGTCAAGTCGGGTTATAACTAGCAGGGGGAGAAATGTGATGGTTAACTGTCTGGGCAGCGAGTGGAATAATATTTGGCACCATAAAATTCCTCCACGGATTAGTAATTTCATGCGGCGTATTTGTAGGAGGGTTTTGCCAACGCGGCCACGGCTGGCTGAGAAATATGTGCAGTGTCCGCTGGGGTGCAAAGTTTGTGGGTTCCAAGTGGAGTCTGATTGGCATCTCTTCTTTCAATGTGCTAGAAGTGTTCAATGCTGCATATTGTCTGTGACAGGTTGCAACACTTCACTTCCGCGACAGATATTTTATTGGATATTTTTTCCCATGAAGTAGAGGATGTTGTTCGCAGAGTTATGATGCTTCTGGCTGGTATTTGGGATAATCACAACAATCTAAATTGGAACCAGAAACAGTCCAGTTCGGGACAGTTTTGCAGTGCAGCCGTGATGAATTTGCCTGAGTGGTCTGTTGCTCAACCTAGGGCTAGACGTCCAGAGAACAGTGACGACGATAATCACTGCATAATTCAGTGGTGCCGTCTGTCTATGGTGTTCTGAAATGTAATGTGGGTGCAACCTTTAGTCGATCAGCTAACAAAGACATGTTTCGGGTGCTGCGTTTGTGACTCATTCGGACAGTTTGTTACAGCTTTTGCTGGGTGGGAAGAGTGGGAAGCTTTTGCATTGCTTTCAGCTGTGAACTGATCTGAGTATGGGAGTTCAGAATGTTGCGTTATCCAACACTGTTTAAATGATATGCGTTGAGTTTGTTTTGTTCAAACAAAAATAGTTTATGACTTAACAAGGATGAAATTAAAAAAAAATACACAACTTACAAATAATTTGCATGTATCAAACATATATTTAGACCATTATTTTTAGCAAGAACAATATTCATATTCTTAAAAGAGTGAAAAATAAGGTGATCATTTGTCACAACATAGCTAGCCACCAGTACACTTGAAATAAGTGAGCATAAACAGATAAGAATTGAACTATCTCATGTAATTCTCATGCTGGGTTGAAATCCAAACACAGTTAATCCCCCATCAACACAAATAACTTGTCCAGTGATGTAAGATGCAGCAGGTAAGCAAAGGAAAGTCACCAAAGAGGAGACCTCTTCGGGTTCGGCAATGCGCTTAAGAGGAGTTCGAGACATAATATCATCCACAAAATTTTGATTTTGAAATAACTACAAAAAAAATAAAAATAATTGGATCAAACACATAGACAAGAGACATCCCTAATATGAAAATGTCTATTGAAGATAGGAATAGTCATGTATTTCCATGAATGAAGAAATGTAAAAATTAGATACAATCAACACAGAAACACTATATTTATGTTATCCTAACAATTTACTGCTAGTCCATATAATCAATCATAAGCAGACCTTACAGATAATGATAATAATACTAAAGAAATTATAGTTGAACATCAAAATACAGATACTGTATGCAACATCGTATATGTTTATCTCTAATAATTTTTTATCTTCTACAACTTACACACATTTTAAAAATACACATAAAACTCAAAGGACATCCATATTTGACATCAAAATTTTGACGTCAAATATAATTTCTTTAATATTATTATGTAGACATATTTATTGGTTCTATGTGGATTCTATCAACCAAATAAGAAAGTTAGGGAGCAAAAAAATTACATGTTCGACAAGTGGGGTTCTGGTTGCCCATGGTACAACACAATTGCTCCTTATGTTGTCTATTGCCCATTCACAGGCCAGATTTTTTGTAAGCTGATTAATTGCAGCTGAGAATTCAATGGATGAAACACAATTGTCGTTTAATCGTAACATTTTATTAATCACAATAATAATGAAAAAAATAAAAGAACTAATGAGTGTAGCACTCACCTTTACTTGCTGCGTAGACAGATCCAGTACCTAAGCTAACCACACCTGCAACAGATGAAATGAACACAATGCTACCCTTTCCAGATTCTTTTAGAAGAGGATATGAAAGTTGGCACAGATGGAATGATGAGTCTAAATTAATTGTCATTAGCTCTGAATATTCTTCAGCAGTGTACTCAATGGTTGGCTTTCTAAAGTTTGATCCCACATTATTTACCTAAAGCATAAATAAATGCAAATATGTATGATTCATTAATTTGTGGTGTAAATTTGTATCGTCACATAAGCACCATTTGCAGATTGCACGCATTGTTGAATTAAATCCAACTTTAAACAATGTACTTACTAGACATATCAAAGGTTTGTCACAATGAGTACTTACAAAGATGTTGAGCTTGCCATTGAAAGTGGAAGCCACTTGTTGAATAAGGCTCTCTCTTTGTGGTCGAGAGCTTACATCACAGACCGACCCAGTAACCGAAAATCCCTGGCTTTGCCATTCTTGTAAACACTTATTGAGCTCTGATTCAGTCCTTGAACAAGTGTGGACAGTAGCACCAAATGCAACAAGATCATTCACTATGGCATGCCTAAACAATGTGTCAAGTGAATGGATGGATTAAAATCTATTCTTAATAAAAATGTCATCTCTTTGGTAAAATGTTACTAAAGCTCTTTAGTAATACGAGTTTTACCTAACAATTGTTCAAATGTAACTAGATCTGTAGTGTTAATCCGTGTGCAAAAACCTTTAAACGACACTAGTCTTAAAACAGAGGGAGTAAAAGAGAATGAAGTATTGTTGGCTAGATCAAAATAAAGACTACATATGAATATTGATGCAGGGTGTTGTAGATAAGATAAATAATGAAATAAGAGAGAAGGGGAGTGATAAAAACCCGATTCCACGAGTGCCACCGGTTACAAGAGCTGTCATTCCAGTTAGAGACCATCTATGTCCTCCTCTGCTGCTAGGTGTTTCTACGGCTGCTGCCATTTTGTTTTCAATCAAAACTCTAATAATGCCTTACTTGATGTTGGTCAACGAGGGGGGCTTTACACATTCAAACAAACAAAACCAACTAGTACAACACTTTTGTCCCATGAGATGCACATGCAGAATATTTTAGTGGATGTTGTCGGCATAATCATAGGAAAAGTAGATATTTGCACGAAAACCAAAGCAATAGGGAGATAAAGTAAAAATTAATGTGAGTACGAAAGAGAAAGTTGTCACAAAATGGATATTCAAATATCATTTCTCAATATAAAAATAGTGTTTTTCAACCATAATTTTTTTGGTGTACTGTATACACCACCAGTTTTGTCCCGATTTTTCAGGGTAACATTTGGGTGACATAGAGTTGAGTGACATTGGTTAATCACAATGTCACAATGCTTGTGTTTCTCTATCTTTCACAAACATTGTGACATTGTGATTGACCAATGTCACCAACTCTATGTCGCCCAAGTGTTATCCGATTTTTCACTTACCTTTTCACTTTATGCACAATTATACGAATTACAAAATGTACGGTCTGTTGAAAATGGTTATAATAGATAGTCTATTAAGTTTTTTTTTCCTCCTAAAATTATTTGATATTTAAGAATCTTAAAAAATTATTTTCATCAAACAACGTTTTCACTACAAAAACACTTGATATTAGAACTCTACTACTCCTTTATCCTTGTGCAGCTTCTCCACACACGGATCCATAAATCATTCCACTTGTATTATTTGAATAATAACAATTTCAATGACAAGCAAAATTTACAAAGAAAATAAAATATTAGCACAAAAACCAATGTAATAGAGAGAAGAATGAGAAAGTTGTTATAAAAATTGTTAAAAAATATGGATTTAAGTGCAAAATTGACACGTTAATCATTTCATAAAATGAAACATTATCCACAATAATTCCACATCCGCATAATAGATTGTCATCATCATCGAGTTGCATCTTCTGTAACTATACAACAATGACTCTTTTTCTGAACGCCTCCTTGTCTTCCACTTCCAAACCTCATCACCATCTCTTAAGGTCAACACCTTCCTCTTCAACCAGCTCACCAACTCCTCTTTCTTTGTTTCTGGTTCGTATACTGTACTATACTATACAATTTTATATTCATGAATCATCTTTTCTCTTATTCAAGTTTAACAATTCTTGCTCTACCACTCTTCACAGGGAATCAATCCAAAACAAAATCACCAAGCCTCTCAGAAACTCACATTATCATTGGGTGAATCAGTGTCTAGTGCAGCTCTTGTTGCTCTTCTATCTGCTTCTCTCTTCTTTGTTCATCCTGCACTTGCATTCAAGGTATATACTTAATACTATTACTAACTAACTATGCAGCTCCAAACTTCAATTTGAATGTGTCTCTGGTGTCACACACATGTCAGTGTGTTGTCTGGTGTCCGTATTTGTGTTAGTGCTGCGTGGTGTGTCCGTATCTTGTTTGGTGTCCGTGTCTGTATTGGTGTTTGTAGATAATTAATAATAATGTAATTTAACAGTTTGTAATTTTTAGATGAGAATTTGAACTCCATTTGTTAAAGTTTTATTCTTTTTTGGTTAACAAATAATGGGTATGATATGGTGATGAATGCAGGGTGGAGGGCCATATGGTCAAGGGGTTACTAGGGGACAAGATCTTTCTGGGAAAGATTTCAGTGGCAAGACACTCATCAAACAAGACTTCAAAACGGTGTAATTTTTTATTTCTTTAAAAAGTAGAAATTTTAAGTTGAATTGATGATATGGTTAGTCAAATTGGGTGCTTTAGATAAAAATGTGACATGTTATCTTATTCTTACCTGTTACATTACAGTCCATACTTCGACAAGCCAATTTTAAAGGTGCAAAATTGTTAGGTGCTAGCTTCTTTGATGCTGATTTAACAGGTTTGGCCAACACCAAAAATGTATCACATGAATGTAGTATACACACATGGCTTCTCATTTCCATTTAAATTCAATATCTCCCCACCGTTTGTCATGTCAGGTGCTGATCTTTCAGATACTGATCTTAGAAGTGCAGACTTTTCCCTGGCAAATGTGACAAAGGTAAATATTTTTTCATGTTCATTATGATAGGATCTGATGGTTATTTAATTTTAGATAATTGTTGCTTATTTCCAGTTAATAGATATCACCCTTACTCCAATATACTTCAGTTTATTAACATAAGAACCTTTTCTTTGCTCTGTTGTTATCATTCTTGCTCAAAACTTTGCTCAATAGCAGTGATCGAAAGTATGGAAATTGTATGAGTCGTCATACTTATACAAGAGATACTTGATAACAAACAGTTAAACAACAAATTCCATTATTCAACAACCCAATGAACAGTTATACTTATATATGTTCCTTTGTTATATTATTTGAAGAAGAGAAGTGATAAATGTTCCAAAAGAATGGTATGAAATTAAATTAAAATGGCAAAATAGAAGATTCACGGGATATATCTTATAAGAGAGCTAATGAAATGTCATAAGTTTGCCCTGTCAAAAAAATCTTATAAGAGCGAACACATACAAATCTGTTCTAAATACTATACTATTTGGTCCTACAAGTGTCCTCAAATCACTGTAATTAACAAATGTTTTCTTCTGCCATTTCTCAATTTGGTCGTGTTGGCATTACCGTTCTCTGCAGGTAAATTTGAGCAATGCTAATTTGGAAGGTGCACTTGTAACAGGAAATACATCTTTTAAGGGATCAAATATTACAGGCGCCGGTATGTCGTAGTATCACTTAATTATTCTATGCTACTATTGAAATTTTAGGGGGGGATATGGTTTTCAAATAGTGTGTTTGTATCATATTAGCTTTAATCATTGAATGTAACTGGTGATTAATTAACTAATTGATAGTTCTGTTAATTAATTAAAAGCAGATTATTGACATAGAACTGATTTTAGATTTCAACCAACTTATATAAAATACTATAGGAGGATAAGGCTTAGAGAGAAAGAAGAGAGAATAGCATGCATCCGAAAGAAAGGAAAATACGTGGAAAGCGAGTTCCTCTTGGGGGGAATTCTGAATTCATCATTACTGAAATGGTAACTAAATGTCTAGGGGAACCTTGTAAATCCTGATCTTAATAGAATTAGTAATTACCAAATTTTATTCATTCTCATTCCAAGAACCGTAAATTTGATCAAATTAGGAATGCCATATTCGGACTATGTTAGTTATGTAACTATATCAACAACACTCGTTAAAATAATTTGTGATTGTTGTGTTATAAACAAAACGTGGATGCTTATTGCAAAGGTAACTGCAGAGTACTTTTGAGAATAGTGATTTCCCTTCATTTTGTTATTACCTTCTGTAATTAGCAAACTTGCAATAAATTTTGGACATACTAGACATGCAACTCATATGTTATATTAAGTCTAGTACAACTATTAAAGTAATCCAGTTCCCATTAAGTAAGGTTTTGAATTTGAGCGTTAGTAGTTAAAAGACGGTAGGAGAGTTGTTCTGTTTCCCCCAAATAGGTCCACTGACCCAACTTGAATTAGATTTAATATGGCTTTTAGATTTTTTTTTTACTTTTTTTTGGTACCCCATGGCTTTTAGATATTCCGAAGGTTATAGATCAGAATAAGATAGTCTAATGTAAAAACTCAAGCATAACGTTTAGGTGAGCAAGACCAAACTCATCCTTAAGAGTCATCATGTCTCGGTCCAATTGGACCTGCAAAGCTTCAGATTGTTAGGGTCTAGGGACAAGTTATGGTCTAAAGAATTGATCAAATCAAAATTTAAGGATGAGTTGGGGTTGGCTATAATCTGTCTCAACCCGTTACTTACTCACCTCTCACCCCTAATTGCTAGTTCTATTATGTTGTGATGAGGATTTTTGAAACAAAATATTAAAGGCGAAATATGTTAGTTTAGACAGTAATCTTGTAGTAAAGTACTAGTGTAAGAGTCATATTTTGAGTTTGAGTACATGGTAAAATATTAAAAACAAAATCAATTTTTTACTTATAATTTTTAGTCATAATTGAATGATCACCTTATAATTTTTCTTCAATTGTCATTTGCTTAAATAGACTTAGTCTTAATTTGGCCAGCAGAGCATTGAGTTTGTTCAGGTCTAGGGATTAGTTATAGTCTAAACTCTAAACAATTTGTCTTTCTCACCCGGTATAATTTTTCTTGTAAACGTACGATATCCTTGGGAGCAGGGCAGAAGATAGTCATTTAGGAAACTCTATATCTAAGCTATTATGGACCTTTTCTATACATACCTAAAAAACCTAACTCTACCATCTATTTTATGACACAAGCTAGTTCAATTTTCAGTCTTAATAATCGTAAGACTTAAAATCAGAACGTTTTAAATTCTGCCACACTGAATTTACTTTCTTATGGCTAGCTTTTCTGGCGGCCAAGGCTGCCTAGGTTGATACAACGTCTGCTTGAGGATAAATTACAACTTGACGTAAATGTTTTGTTATTTATTTATTGGAATTGCTCTTTATTATGATACTAATTAGAAGTAGAAAACCCACATTTTAATTTAAGATCAATAAAATTTCATTTCAAGATATTAGCACTATGAGTGAAGGTTTAGATTTTTTTTCCTCAAGAATTTGATGTTAAAAAAACTATATGATGAGTTAACAATGTTTTGTATAATTATCTTGCTCTGAGCCAGATTTCACTGATGTGCCACTAAGAGAAGATCAACGTGAATACCTCTGCAAAATTGCTGATGGGTAAGATATTTATTATATGTCTAAATGATCTCATTTTTCTGTCTAAATGTATATGCTTCATTGTTGACGAAGTTGTTTCTGGTGACAGAGTGAACTCAACAACTGGAAATGCCACCCGTGATACATTGCTGTGCAATTAAAATTCCGTTGCTGAAAATCAAACTGTAACTTTTGAATTTATTAAACGAACTCTTTCAATAAAGTTGAATATAATGTATATCATGTCAAAGGTGAGATTATCTTTCCATTATGAAAGAAAAGCAAATATTTTGGTGTATATTAGGTGTCATAGATTATTCTTTGATTCTTAACATTGTCACCCCTTCTGGTGATTTGTTATTTTTTTAGTCGCCAATCGCCTAATTTATTATTATTGCTTATGAAAAATCCAATCCACAAACTATGCATCAGTAAAATTTGCATTTTAGTAAAAGGTCTTCAGGTTTTCTGCTAGGAGTAAATTGGACCAAAACCTATCTCTTTGAAGGTAGTGAAGCATGAGATGTAGAGAGATAGAGGGTAACTGGAAAACAAAAATGAAGCAAAGATTTCATTACTTTGAAGTTCTTACATCATTGCTATATATAGAAGTCATTACAGTTAAGACCCTAACTAATGACTAATTGTCATATAACAGAATAACCGTTTCAATTAGATCAAGGCACTGGATTCCTTGTGATGATCACCACTCGTGCTCTTCATAACATACTTCAATATCCCCTCTCAAAGTGAAGGTGGTTGCAGGGAGGTAAACACGTTGAGTTTGGTGCGAAGCTCTTTAAATTGAGTTGATGATGGTGACTTGGGAATGAATTCGCATGTTGGTCAACGACATACACATGAAGGACGACTAGATACTTAGACACTCCCTATTTCTAGACAAAATGAATGTCCAATTCCATGTGCTTTGTACAAGTAGAGCGACATTGAGGTTATCACATAACAACATAGAAGTGTGAAAAGGAACATGTAGTTCCTTCATGACAGATTGTAGCCATAGAAATTTAGCTGTGTGTGTGCCACATTGTGGTAGCGTGCCGCCGATACTTGTTTCTTACTTCTTAGAACACTCCAAGATACAAGATTTGGTTCAAATAAGATACATGAGTTTTCCTCTCCCCTTCCTTTAATCCACACTCTTCTGAGTCTCTACTTCAACATCTCCATGTGCTTCACCATCAATACGATTAACTTATAAATGATTCAACTATGAATGACCTTGTGACTTTGTTTATGAGAGAAAAGGGGAAAGCCCCGAACAAAAAACAAAAGGGAAAAAAATCCATTGAAAAGGTGATAAAACTCATATCTATCAATATATAGCACAGGAAGCAGGAGGAACATCAAGATCAAATTTGACTAAAGAGGAAAAGTATGGTAATATCAATATCATTGTACTTGAAACCTTTAGCAAAAGATATCTCCAGCGCCTTGTTAATAACACACAACTCTTTCTTTTTGAAGTATTAATAACACAACTCTTGTTTGCATGCAAACAAGAGAACCAAAGAGGAAAATATCACGCCACGACACCCCCAGTCCCCACATACATCCTTATTCTTATGGTTCAAAACTAAGACCATATCTCACTAATTTATAATTTGTACCTACTATTTTTATTTTTATGTTGAAGGGAGTACCGATTATTTTGTAGCATATATGTTTAGACGTACAATTTAAAATAGTATGAGTTTATAACTCATTCCCTTTTTCCCTTAAAAAAAAAAAACTCATTCCATTTTTTTTCTTTTATTATTATGATTTCTCATTTATACATACTATTTCACATAAATTCGCACTCCATCGGTTGAATAAAACAAAAATTTCAACCCCGTATATTATATAAAAGAAAAATTTGGTGCTGGTATATACGTTAAAAACGAAAGAGGTGAATTTATTTGTGCTCAAACAATGTGGAAAAATAGTCAACCAACATCTCAAGAAGCGAAAACATGGGGCCTAAACCAAGCGCTTTTGTGGTTTATGAATTCAGGTTTTACTTGTGTGGCGATAGAACTAGATAACAAGTTAGTGGTGGACGACATTTTGAGTGAGATTTGTCACAAGTCAGAATTTGGTGTTATTTTAAATGTTTGTAGGAAGTTCTTTATCAAACTTTAGATTTAGTTTTATTCGGCGGCGCCAACAATGTTGCTAATTTGTTCCCTAAAAAATGTTGCTAATTTGGTAGCTACAACGACATTGTCTTTTGCAAAGTCGCTACATTTTTTATTATATAATTTATATTCATGTATGCATTAATTATGACTACTTTGATAAATGAAATTAGTTAAATTGCTTATGTCAATATATATAATACAAAGATTACACCCTTTTCTGAGATTACACTATTTTCTGAGAGGAATAATAATAATTATTTATATATATATATATCAGTTAACAAAAATATATAAAATAAAGATAAAATTTAAAAGCTAATATTCTAATTTTAATGTTGTAAATGATTTAATATATATCAAATAAGTTATAAATATTTTAAAAGAAATAATATTGAAATAGAGATGCTTACTAAGCACACCCTCTTATTGTTGGACCCATACGTTTTAACATAAAAAAATGTTGAAGTATAATGTTTTTTTAAAGATTGAAGTATAATGATGTATAGATATTTGTATGTGCTAGGTTGAAGAAATGGAATGTTTGTTGGATATTATTATTATTTTGAAAGAATTTGGGTATTATTATTAAAAAATTATAAATGAAGGTATGCACATATATAACATACACTTAGCTATTAAAAAATAAAGAGCTCTAATGTGGATGTTGTAAGGTAATTTTTAGGGAGATTAATCGTTTAGTCCTTGAATAGGAAAAGAGTCGTTATTTTAGTCCCTAAATGCAGATAAATTGCAAAATAGTCCCTGAATGTAGACTCTGTTAATTAATCTCGTCCCTAAATGCAGACTATGTTAGTCAATTTAGTCTCTGAATGTAGACTACGTTAGTCACTTTAGTCCATGAAATTGACCAACAGAGTCTACATTCAGGGACTAGAGTGACTACTCATTTCCCATTGAGGGATTAAATTGACTAATTCGCCATATTTTTTTTTGTCATTTTATATTTATTATACATATTAATTTCTAAGTTTATCAAAAACTTTAAATTGAAAAAACATTTTTTTCATTTTATATTTATTATACATTTTTTTGTTTATGGCTTAGTTACATTGAAAAAACATTTTATCAAATTTTTGTATATTAAATTTTATTTGATTTTACAAATTTGATCAAATTAAATATTTATCAAATTCGATTTCACATTTGATGAAATTAAATTTTTGTATACTAAAAAACATTTTATTTGATTTTACATTCTATCAAATTTTATTTAATTTTACGAAGAAACAGAGTATGTATGAATGAATGAACATGATGATGATGACTGCTATTGTAACCTGTGAAGAAAGGGTATAACACACACAATTCCAAATCCAAATAACGAAGAAGAAGAAGAAGAAGAAGATCCCAACAAACAAGTGCATCGTGGGAAGCTTCTCGTAAGAAACTGGCAAATGATTTCCAATTCCACACTCCACCGATCAATGTAACTGAACCAGCTTCGATTTATTCCCCAAACCCATCACTTTCTCCGTAAGTTTTCATCTTCATTCTTAATATTTTTGTCAAATTTTAGTTTCATTCCAAAATGTGTTATTATGCCCATTGGATTAGATCAGAGGGATTCGATTCAATGTCAGATCTAACCAATTCATTTCCTCAATTTCATGCGATGCGATGTGCTTATGGATTCCGTCTGCATTGACTTCTTTCATCAACCTGCTTTCAATGTGATCTGAAAAAGTTTTAGTTTAATGATTAAATTTGTTGGTGAAGATTTAATGTTACTGTTTGTTGGTAATTATTTGTAAAATTCAGATATGCATATGCTTTGACTATCTTCTACTGATCTGTGCCCAAGCCCGAACATTTTTTGCCGGCTAAGGTCAATGCATGAAAATGTTGTTTATTTTGATTCAATGTGAATAATTTTCCTTGTGATTCGTTGTTAGTTAGAATTGTTAGTAGGCATTCTTGTGCTTGGATGATTTTTAAAATAGTTTATACAACGTTGTTCGATATAGATCAATGCATTTTGTTTTCCTTCTTTCTCTACTAATATATGGTATCAAAGGACATCCCGTTCGAACCCCCACCAAACTCGACAGTGTTGGGTGTGAGGGGGTATAATGAGAAAAACACAAGTCTCACAATGAAAAGGGATAAGGCTTGATAAGAGTTTATAAAGAGACACCCCTCATATTATAAGCTAATTTTGTAAGGATGAGTTAGGACCAACATATAAACCTAATATTTTGAAGTATGGTCTCTTTTTGATTGGGTTTGTATACATGATCTCTTACATATTCACTCCATGGTGGATTTCACGTGATTTTCGAGTTGTAGCAGGTCCCAAGGCCGATTTTCATATCTTGTACATTGCATCTGTTGAGTTTGGATAATTTGTGTTGCTCATTATCACTGTACTTATTGGTATCTTTTTTCATTGCTTTTCCTAGGGCTTTTGTTCATCTCTGCATTCTTCTAGTAAATGTCAAGTCAATCCTTTTGTTAAAATGGGACATCTAAACATGCAAATGCCAGCTGGTGTCAATGGAATAGAGGATCAATCTCAGCAATTTGGTGTTGGATATCCTAACAAAACTACGATAGCATGCATGATCAATGCAGAAATTGGTTCTGTTTTGGCAGTTATGCGTAGAAATGTTAGATGGGGGGTTCATTATATGTCAGATGATGACCAGTCAGAGCACTTCCTCGTTCAGTCTTTGAAGACACTGAGAAGACAGATTTTCTCATGGCAGAATCAATGGCATTCCATCAATCCTGCCTTGTATCTCCAACCTTTTCTTGATGTGATTCAATCAGATGAAACCGGTGCACCAATTACAGGTGTTGCTCTGTCATCGGTTTATAAGATCTTAACTCTGGACGTGATTGATCAAAACACCGTCAATGTTGTCGATACCATGGACTTGGTGGTTGATGCTGTCACAAGTTGCAGATTTGAGGTGACTGATCCTGGATCAGAAGAAGTCGTATTAATGAAGATTTTACAAGTACTTCTAGCATGTGTCAAAAGCAAAGCATCTGTAATACTTAGTAACCAGCACATTTGTACCATAGTGAATACCTGCTTCCGTATAGTTCATCAAGCAGGAACTAAAGGTGAGCTGTTGCAGCGGATAGCTCGATATACAATGCATGAACTTGTTAGGTGTATATTCTCCCACCTTCAAGAGATTGACATTGCAGAGCCCACGTTGATAAATGGGAGCACCACTTCAAAACAAGAGGTATAAGATATGTTTTACCTTTATCCGTCTTGGTTGCATTATGCACTTTTTTATGTGATTATTTTGTTAAGTTATGGAAGAAAAATGGAGACTTTGGTGGGGGGGGGGGGGGGGGGGGGGGGGGGGGTTTTTTGT
>Ga0228711_1004524_pt1 | contig 21359 bp, 12 predicted proteins | sample MedpolnodulmetaG_2_FD_177996 | JGI IMG/M metagenome (GOLD analysis project Ga0228711, IMG submission 177996) | Root nodule microbial communities from Medicago polymorpha collected in Santa Monica, California, United States - brown nodules | ecosystem: Host-associated > Plants > Roots > Nodule... | reverse complement strand
ATCCCTAGAATTAATTTTTAAGAGAAATCTAAATTGCAATTTTGCATAAATTTTTCTTCTTCAATTTATTATGTCTCTTATTGCATAGAAACATAAACCTAAAAAGCAAGTGACCGTTATCCCAAATTTCTTCTTCACAAGTTAGTTGCCTGGTCCATCATCTTTTCCTCTGATCCCTCCTCCTCCTCTTCCTCTCATCCTACTATTGTCCTTGTTTCTTCATCCTCATCTCTTTCGTCTGATTCCTATGTTTTGCTTCATCATTCTCTCATCCTATTCCCAAATGATTCATTTATTTAATATCTTTTGTAGATATTATTTTTTTCGGATCGAGTTGTTTGAATACGACAAAGGAGTTAAGTTTCACGCGGAGAAGAAAAGAGTCTCATGATCTAAAATTCTAATTCTAATATTAAAAGAAAAAACTAGAAAAGGAAGATGAAAAAAAATAAAGAGCATAATTCCAAGACCGCCTCGTTTCCATTAACTGCATCTAGTTCATAGGTTATGGACAATTTTAGCCAAGTTTTCCAGGTTTTTTAAACTAAATTTACTAGCCAACTTCTTTTAAAGGTGTTCATACTAGAACATTCTGATTCACAGTTCAATTGGTTGAACCGTTTGCTCCAGTTTTTAAAACATTGAATTTAGGGTTAATAATGTTTTTCACCCCTGTAATATAGGCCATTTCCGATTTTCTGCTTTTCGGTTTGATTTGCATCCTTGTAAAACTCTTTTTTTCGGAAAACACCCCTCCTCCATCCAACTCACCAAATGCGCATATGTGGCACTGACTTGGCTTTTTATTTTTATTTTTATTTATTTGTAATTGTCCACATCTTATTTTATTTTTTAAAATATCTGAAAATTAATTTTCAAAAATAAAAAATCCAAAAAATCAGAAAAATATACAGATTCTTTTCCAACCTTCTTTCCGAATTCCAACAAGAGAGTGTTCGATAACATGTTGGTCTTTGAGTTGTGAAGTATGAGAATGCAAGAGAAGAGTCGGTATCTATAAAGGTGAAGTTTTTAGAGAATTTGGAGGTGTTAGGGTCAAAAGATAAGGAATTTCAAGGTTTTGTGAAATGGGTTGTTGTGCAAGTGTTATGGAAGATAAAAACATGAACTTATTAGTGTTGTTGACGGTAGTGGTTTAGTGATGAGAATAAGAAGAATATGATGATGATGATGATAAGTTTTGATGTTGAATTCATGTGTGTTTTGTTTTTCTGGTTTTTTATTTTATTTTATGAATGCTAGTTTAAAGATGAAGAAAAGCGAGAGGAAGAAGATGAAGGAAAAGGGGAAAATTAATTGTCGGTCGATTCATGGTAAGATACAATAGACAAGCATGATTCAACGATCTTCTTTTTAAATAAAAAATCAAAAGGTTTAAATTAAAAAATTTAATAAGGTATATGGTGAACCACCAACAATTTTGATCCACCTTAGACATTTAGGGTTAAAAACTGACGAAAGGGACCAAAACATAACGGCATAAAATTTAAGGGACCGCTTTGAGACGTTTTTTAGTTATGGGACCATTGTGCAAAAAGCAATTAAGTTAAGGGACCGGGTGATCAATTAAACCTAAGATAAACCCTATTAAATGAGATAAGCACTACGAAATGAGCAAAGTCCATATTTTCAAACATCCAAGCAGCTACGTCAACCCGAACGGATGGCAACAAGGGTGTTTCCAAAATATTATGAGTGGTTCCCAAATAAAAGACATAATTAATGGACTCCCTGTTCCATTGCTCAATGTTGGGTTTTAGTAGATGTGTTTCCTTAAGTTCTTCCCACATTATGTGTAACTCTGTTGAAGGCGTGATGTACCCATGATCACGAAGCCATGGTTGATTCCAAACTGAAATGTTTTCTCCCATGCCAAGGCTCCATTGAAAACCCCAACTCACCACATCACTTAAATTCTTTAGACCTCTTCACACATAGCTCAGATTATGTCCTATATATGCACAAGGATAATCACTATGCGAAAAATATTTATCTTTGAGTAATTTAGTGATAAGTGAATCCAGACTACTTACCAACTTCCAAGCTTGCCTTCCAATCATAGCCATGTTGAAAAGCTCTGAGACTCTTAAAACCCATGCCACAAAATATTTTTGGAATTGAAAGACGCTCTCAAGAGAGTCAGTGCATGCCTTTAGAATTTGAGAATTATTTCCCCACCAGAAGGAGTTAAGCATCTTTTCTGTTTCATTAATCAAAGTTCCGGGTAGTAGGAAAAGACTCATCACATACAGGGGTGTCACTTGAAGAATTGACTTGATAAGAACTTTCGTCCTGCTTGCGAAAGACAATGACTATTGACTTGATACGGGGGTGGAATACACCACTATCACTATGAGAATATCTCACGACACTTTTCATAACTCTTACTATATAGTATTCTCATGGTGGGTCAATCTAGTATAAATATTGCTCATAATATTTATACCTATGTGAAGACATGATAACTCTTTATCTATGATCCGTGAGACGTGATCATTGGTCTACCCACATAATAGTCTCTATGCTTTAATGTTATCCCTTTTCACAATAAAACTTGACTACAGAGGCTTTAAGAATAATGTCCTTTCATTTAATAGGTCTCACGATTAAGTCACAATTAATGCTCCATCAAACAGACTAATTATTCTAGGGATTTTATTATTTTGAAACAAAACCAAATCAACAAAGAAATGCCTTATTATTATATATATTCATAATATATATTTATATCAATATCATGATACAAAGCCAAATGCAATCAATATAGATTGGCTATTAGGGCCTACTCCAACACCTCTTTCATCCTTTCTCTATTTATTAGCTACTGAAGGCATGAATGTTCCGATGAATGCAACCATGGAGGCTGAGCTCTTTACAAGTTACTCGGTTGGTCGGTCAGATAACACTTCAGTATCTCATTTGCAATTTGTTGATGATACTTTATTGTTGGGAGGTAAGAGTTGGGCAAACGTTAGATCCATGAAAGTTGTTCTTATCCTTTTTTAGGCGATCTCAGACCTAAAGATCAATTTCAATAAAAGCATGTTGCCCAGTGTTAATGTGACTGCTTCTTGGTTGATTGAGGTTCCTTGTGCGTTGAATTGTAAAACTTTGATACACCCCTTTTCTTTATCTAAGGCGTCCTAGTTGTGGTGACCTCCGCAAACTGAAATTTTGGCAACCTCTCCTTGATCGTATTGAATCTAGATTGTCGAGTTAGAAAAGTAGAAACCTTTATTTGGAGTGGCCGATTGGTTCTTTTAAAATTTGTCTTGTCCTCTCTTTCAGTCTACTTTCTTTCATTCTTCAATGCTCTTATAGATATCATTTCCTCTGTCGAATCTATTTTTAATTGTTTTTTCTTGGGGGGAAGTGAGGATGTTAGGAAAAGTTTATGGATAAATTAGGATATTGTTTGTTCTAAAAAGGAGAACGAAGGTTTGGGGGTTAGATGGTTAAGGGATTTAACATGGCCCTAATAGGCAAACGTGTTGGAGGTTGAAGGAGGAGCGTGGGAGTTTATGGTATAGAGTGTTAACATCTAGGTTTGGGGATGAAGGTTGTGTTTTGGGTGTAGAGGGGGAAGAGGGCTCAATGTGGTGAAATAATTAATCAATATTAATCAGGGTGTTCGTGTGGGAAGATAGATAAATGATAATTTTATTTGTGGGTTAGGTGATGGAGCTTCGTTTTTATTTTGGTGGGATCCTTGGTTGGAATGAGGGGTTTTGAAGGATAGGTTCAACCGCCCTTTTGAGCTCTCCGAGAATAAAATGACACTGTAGCTAAGATAAAGCATTTAGGTTAGGGTGGTGATGGTGATACTTGAATTTGGTGTGAGTTTATGGGCTTGGGAGGAGGACTAGCTGAGGGAGTATATTGGGTCATTGAATTCAATTGTTTTGCAAGATGATGTTAATGACATGTGGCTGTGTAGATTACATGCTTCTAATTTTTTTACGGTTAGTAATTGTTATAAATTTTTACTATCAGCAAATCAAAAAAACATTGGAGATAATAATCATGTAATTTGGCATCAGGATGTTCCTTTGAAAGTTAATCCTTTTGTGTGGCGCTTAGTTCACAACCTCCTTCTAATAAAAGACAACTTGATCAAAATGGCGGTAATTTCAACTAATGCTTAGTCTTGTGTGGGAGGTTGTGGTAATCCGGAAGATGCGCCTCGTCTTTTTCTTCATTGCGTCTGTTTTAGTCATCTTTAAATAGTTGTTTATGATTGGTTAGGCTTAGTTATGATCACACCTTATTATCTCCCATGTTACTTGTTAGACTTTAGTGTCTTAGGAGACTTCTCAAAATACAAACAAGATCTACTTCAATTGATTTGATTTTCCAGTGTTTGGGTTATTCGGAAAGAAACAAAATGCTGGAATCTTCAAGAATAAAATGATTCTATCAACCATCTACTTGACAAAGTTAATATACATTCTTATGAGTGGCTAAAAACGAAACACGTCAACTTTGCTTTTAGTTATCATATGTGGTAACTCAATCCTCTTTTATGCTTGTAATTAATATTTAACTTTTGTTTTTGTGTGTGTTTTACTTCGTTATCTAATTTAACTACACTTTTTGCTTCCCTACGCAAAGAGTGTTAGGAAGAAGTTTTATTTTGCAATTGTTTTTTTATTTTAGTAATAACAATTGCAAAGTAATTTTATAGGGATTAAAAATTTTAAAACATTTTACTAGACTAAATAATTAAATTTTATAGGATTAAAAATATATTTAACAAAATACATAATTAATCAAGAAAATAACACATATAAATAGTTTGTGTCCCATTTTGCAAGTTGTATTATGGTGTTGGAGCTTCATCCTTATTCTCCTCGGTGACCGAACGTTCATCGATTACCCCTTTTTGGTTCACCAACATCCTCGTCCTTCGTTCAATTCATCATCGATTGCATCGAATTCCGCGTACAACATCATTAGGTTAGTTTCTCGCACTTCTATTACAAACGTTGTTTTTTATTTTTTTATTTTATTTTTCTTCAGTTTATTGTTTCTCAATTAGGGTTTGTATTTTCGTATCACATGGCTCAATTAGATTAGGGATTTTTTCGATTAGATTAGGGATTTGATTGTTGTGACACTTTTACCCCTGAATTTTGGTGTTGGTAGCTTTTACTGTATGATTTCTCGATGTTCAAGATCTGGGTTTTGATTGGTGTTATGTGTTGATACAAAATCATATTTGATTATAATTAATCATAGGGTATCGAAGAATCACGTTAAAGTTTGTTTTTTTAATCGGAAAGAAACATTTATGGGTAATTTGGGCCATGGCATGCCACTACTGATTTATTGTCATTTTAGTATTTTGATGGCCACCCATTGCGGTCCCCTCGGCTCTGGCTCGAGTGATTGGTCTTTGCAGTTGCGCGGAGAGGACACCCGATTGACACCAAAAAAAAAATAGTAATAATAGCATTTTTCTTAATATGAAGATGCTAGAATGAATAAACCATCAATTTAGTCCATAAACTATTGCTCACTCTTCTATTTAGCCCTTAAACTATATAATTATAATAGTCCTTAAAGTATATAAAATCTGTTAACTTAGTCTCTCTTATTAAGATATCAGGGTCTAAATTGAAGGATTTTCATATACGGGTTTCATATACTAGGGACTGCTTATCATATATGTACATATAATTTAGGTACTAAATTGGAGAGAGGGATAGTTTAGAGACTAAATTGGTGGTTTTTTTTATTCTAGCTAGAATATAGCATAGTTGCGTAAGTTTAATTGTTGTGGCAATTATGCATATTCCAGTGGTGGTATTATGTTTCATTATCAATAATGGGTTAGTAAACTGGTTTAAGATAAACTAGAACTTTGGAGCATTGCCATTTTACAGTTTTTCTCATGAACTTGGATTTTCTAAGAAGGATTTCCTTTTTAATTTGGCAGGTATGAAACTTCAAAAGTTGGGAGGGCATTAGGGACATTCTTAGACTTTTCTTCTAAGGCATTAATTTTCCAAAATTTTATTTTTTCTCAGCTCATATTTTGCTTCAATTTTGGATGCTTGTATTGACTAGCAGAAGCATAGAATGTCTGTCATGGAAATTCAGATCAATAACAAATTGAAATTCTATTATCTTTTCAGCAAAGAAGAATTTTTAATTACTGTTTCCTATATTTCTTTTTCTGTGAAGTATTGCCTCTTGTCAATAAGTTTTTGAATTGGAAGGGGGTTCCTTTTTTTTTTTAGCATATGGTAGTTTGATGGAAGAATTGGTATGGTGATTTCATTCAGCAGAGTATATTTTTCATAGTTCATGTTTACATTTGTGATCATTATGTATTTCATAATTCAACGGTCTTTATCTCTTAGTCTATATTTCATCATTTATGAATGATTTCTGGCAAGGTTTATTGTCTTGTTGATGATGTTTGGTCTGGAATTTATGTTTATTGTTCTCGTGACCTATGTTATATATTTGTACGTAAATATAAATATACAACACTATTATTTCTTTGAAGTTTTAAATGACACCATATATTGGATAGAAAGAAACCATGACTTTAAATTTAACTGCAACATCTAAAAAGCTTTGCAGCTTGTTTGTCAAACAGTGAGTTGCTGAAAGCCACATCATTTATTTTGGACCTTAACCAATGGACAAGGGACCACCTCCTACCCTCTTTGTTAATGATGGTTCGTTTATGGAGAGGTTCAGGCAGCTCCAACAAGAGCAGGAGAGGGGGAAAAATGCCAAACCAGAGGACTCTAAACCAATTAAAGTTGTTTCAGGACCTCTGACTCCTAAACCCTCCATTAGTAAGGCTAATGATGCAAAGAAATCCTCCCAGGGTGGTTCCAGTGGCAAACTTGCTTTCAGCCTGAAACAAAAGTCAAAGCTAGTGCCGCCCCCTGTTAAGTTGGCTGATGACGATGAAGATGAAATAGATGCTGGGTATGTTTCGAATGATGCACTGACAAAACGGCAAAAATTGGGTCAGGATGACGGCATTGAGCAATCATCAAGACAACTTGATGTTGGTAATTACTTCTCACTCAAATCTTATGCAAGATAGTTGGTAGGAATTATCCAATAAAATTATTACATAGTGATTCTATATTCTAATTATGGTTGGTCATTCCAAGCCTATCCATGTCTATGGATTAGTGATAATTTTGTTTCCTGTTGATGCACACCATACACTCTCTTTCTAACTTACAGATCACTGCAGCTTTTTGTCTATTCAATATGTCTTAGATGGCATCTACTTTCTGATTTTGTTTCCTCCTTGTCTCTTTCCGATTTCTTGTTCTCTTTGCATCTTGGAAAACTTGCTTTTTCCTTCTTGAATGCTGATCTCCCCATTCATAAATTTTATTCCTTCATCACAATATTTTTCATATGAGGATGAAAGAACATACATGTATTGATTTAAAATAGAAATTTATTTGTCATATTTATCCCCTGGATCATAAAAAGGAAGTAGAGAGGTGTATAAAATGAGTGTCCTCTTGGGTGTATTTGTGAAGCATGTCCTGAACTACTCCTTGAGGTATTTATTTGATGGAAGATCTCAAAGTGTGTTGCCTCAGCCAGAGGCATACGATTACATTCACACTATTTTGTTAGCCTTTTTCTTCTCGTAAAAAGTAGAGTCCTCTACATTAAGCTCAGTTTCATTATTGAAGAGGTATTCACCACATATTCCTTCTTTGCTAACTGAAAAGACATTCAGCAAAGAGGAGAAAACGTCTTTGAATATCTTGTGTCATGAATGCAGCTTATTCCTCAAGTACCTATCAAGAATGGGGTATTGGCACGCCTGCTACAAGAGTAATTTCCATTCCCTTGTTCATGCTCTTGGTATTAATCAGTTTTATAAGTGATATGCAGCACCTCCTCCCCCAAGTGATCCTACAGTGAAGAAAGTTGCTGACAAACTTGCAAGTTTTGTGGCTAAAAATGGAAGGCCATTTGAGGATGTTACACGGCAAAAAAACCCTGGAGACTCACCTTTCAAGTATGTTTGGAGTTAACTCATAATCCTATTGCATCAGTCTTTTGCTTATGATTCGTAATTTCTAACTGAATGTGTGGTGTTTGTTTGAGCATGCAGGTTTTTATTTGATGTTAAATGTTCTGACTATAAATATTATGAACATCGGCTTGCTCAAGAGGAGAAGGCCCTTTCACAGTCCAACGAACCACAGGCTTATCAAAATGGTTAGTGTTTTTCATGAATTTACTATTTTTTTTTTTTGGGTAGACATGACAATCAAGTCTGGGCTTGCATGCACATACACATGTGAATAAAATTAAGAAAAAAATTGACGGGATGGGTTTCTCTTTGCTGAACTCAATGGGGAGAAGACAAGGTCACTATCAATTTGTTTGACCCTACTAGGGACGGGGGTGGAGGTGGGGACGGTAGGAAATACCCCGCCTCTGCCTTGCAAAATTGCCATGTGTAAGACATTGCTAGGTGTCCTTGGCAACTGTTCTCACATTGGAGGAAAATATAATTTCACATTTCTCGGGAGTTGTTTTTCATAACTGCAATTGTTGTTTTGGCGGGAGATTGATGCTTGAATTAGTAAATCGTATGCCCATGCCTCATTCACCTATCGATGTGTAGATATAAGAAGTGTTGTCTTGGTTGTACTTTATGGGATTATATTTTGTGGTTAGGCTCCGGGCTCTCATTCCTGCAATATGTTTTCTCTTTTTCTTTACATGGTTTAGTCTATTTTGGCTTGTAATGTTGAACAATTTAACCCTCAGCAGGGACAAGCATTCCATCTTCCAGACCAACAAATGGTCCTCAGAGATCGTCCCAGCAGCAGTCAGCTTACCAAATCCCTGCCTCTGCTTTATATGATAGTGTTGACGTACCAAGGGGTTCTGGATCTGCAGGACAAGCATTTTCAGTTGGAAGCTCGGGTAAGGGATGCTTATACAGCATGGCAGTTTAGCCGTCATTATGATACTTTAGCTGCCATTATGCTGTTTTCAAAAGGATTAGTGGATGGAAATTATATTAGTATAGTTGAATTGAAATTTACTCGTCCAAAAGGAAAAGATCAGAGTGTGTAGGACTCTCAGTTGTCAAGAACCTCATGTATCTTTGTATGCAACATTTTATTGATGCATGCGTTTTGTTTATCTGTTCAGATGAGCCCGGTGGATCATCAAAGGCCAATTCTTTAGCACTAATGGAGTTTTACATGAAGAAAGCCGCACAGGAAGAAAAGTTCAAACAACCTAGGCATTCAAAAGATGAGATGCCCCCTCCTCCATCTCTTCAAGGTTCAACATTTGATGGTGATTGTTACCTGGTTTTTATTGGACTTGCATTCATTTTATTTGAACAGTTTGAATTGTGAATTTTCTTTATGTAAATGTAATAATCTCTTGAATGCTTTATCTTGAGCGCAGCTTCAGCTTCAGGGAAAAAAGGCCATCACATGGGTGATTATATTCCTCAGGAAGAATTGGAGAAGTTCTTGGCTAGCTGTAATGACGCCGCAGCTATGAAAGCTGCAAAGGAGGCTGCTGAGAGGGCCAAAATTCAGGCTGATAATGTGGGCCACAAGCTTTTATCAAAAATGGGTTGGAAAGAAGGTGCTTAAAATTTCTTCAAGTGTTTTTCCTTTCAAGTCGATGAATGCATTTAAGAGAGTCCAACTCAAGCTCTAACTGTTGTATGACATTTATATACTTGTCATTTCTTTCTTGTGCTGACATTGATGATAATGCAGGTGAGGGTCTAGGTGGCTCTAGGAAGGGTATTGCAGATCCTATAATGGCAGGCAGTGTTAAGAAAGATAACTTGGGAGTAGGTGCTGTCCAACCTGGGGAGGTGACTCCTGAGGATGACATCTATGAGCAGTACAAAAAGCGGATGATGCTTGGCTACCGTCACAGGCCGAATCCTCTGGTAATTGTCCCTTTTATTATGAATTGTTTTGCAGTGACGTCTTGAGTTACTATGTAACCTTGTTTTCATATTGTGATTGTGTTTGTTTTTCCAGAACAATCCCCGCAAGGCTTACTACTGAACAAACATCACCGAAACCTTATGTCAACTGTATTGTTGGTAAAGTATCCCTTTAGATGTTAGATGGACTTGTGCAGTCGTCACTGGATTTTGTGAACGTTTGCACTTTATTGCTTTTTTGGAACATCAAAATTTTCTTTTGCCTTTTTTGTGGGGAAGAAAAGTGTTTATTACTATCATCACATGTTTAGCTAACAAAGAATAATGTTTTTACCGTGTGAGCTTTTGGAGTGTGTTATTATTATTGGCACAGTTAATAGAATTGCTTTCTTTTGTTGTTAAAATTATAGATGGTTTTGTTTTCTTTTGGAGGGGTTTTGTATCCTAGCAAACCCCTTGTTTAAATTGTGCAGAAAAATTGCAAGCAAATATTTTTTATAATTTTGATAACTTTTCTCATTGAAGAATATAACACGTTTGTTCTCAATTATTCATCACACTGTTTTTGAGAATGCGATCAAGATTGAGACATATATACTCCTACGAACTATCCTGAATAACTAGTTAAATCCGGAGTTGAGATTTTAAAATGGGGAATTTCGTAAGTATTCCTATCGTTTAATGTAAGTAACATTCACCATTCACTAACGCAAGTTAAATATATTGAAAAGGGTTAGACTACAACAGAATGAATCAAGTTCAAACTTAGATCTTTCTGTTCCGTTTTTTCTTCCTCTTGGTTCCTTTATTTAGATAAACCCCCGCATTCATGAGTAGAGCGCCTAACACCGATGTGGCAACCGGGAGGCAGCCTACGAAGGAGTTCGTTCGTGTTGCTCCTTTGGGATGAGGCACTTTAAAAAGACGCTCATATCATTCCTTTGTGTTCTCACTTGCATTGCCTGGGACAATGAAATTTGTTGAAATAATTCATTCCTTTATGTCCTCACTTGCATGTGGAACAATGAAATTTGTTAAAATAAAATTGGTGCATAAAAAAGTTAACGAAAAAATAATGCACTTTAAAAATAGTATTTTGTGTCCTATTCTTTTTTTTTTTGACGTTATTGTGTCCTATTCTTATATTTCAATTAAAGATTTAAAATGTTTTTGATCAAGGGAGCAGAATGTATGAGCTTTATCAAGGGAGCAAAACATATTCAACTTAAGATAATGAAGTTACTGAAATGAAATGTATTTTGTTATGAATTAGTCAAGTTAAGTTATAAACTAAAACCGTATATGTAGAAACCGCCAATAAACATCCATATAGTTTACTCAAAAGGTTACGCCGATCGTATGATTATTGGACAGCCAAAAAACAACGGACTAGTTTAATAAAAGTAACAAATATTTGGGATAATTTTGATTATTTACTTCAAAAAGCATACAAACTTGAACTCCCCGGATGATGCAAATGCTTCTGCCAATCACATATAAAAGGTGAAAAAAAAAGTTTTATAAGTAACGAAAAACGACAAATAATCAGAGGTTATGAGATAAAAATACTTGAGATGCTTTATTGCTTTCACTTTCAGTATTGGAAGACAGTTATGCACCATAAGGATCAGTGCTTACACATGATATTGGGTGAGCTTTGCTATTAGAATTATCCCACTAGCTAGCAGTAGCACTATATAAGTATCTAACTATATATGATATGGTACTAAATTTAAAAAATTGTCCGTAAATACTAAAGTTAGGATATATTAAACTGTTATCTACGTGCAAATGCAAATCAATGCATGTAGTTTACCAAAAAAAATAAAAAATCCAAATGCAATATTGGCACTCCTTATGTGATAAGAAGTGGCTCATAGGTCATAGCTTTGGGTTCAAAGTTCAATATATAGCATCGCATATCAAATTCATGCACAAAAAAAATGGAATGAAATCACTTATTAATTTATCGGCATCCAATAATCAAAATGACTAAGCCTGAGTTTCACTTCAACATTTTTTAAGAAATACATAAGACAATATTAGTTCTCCCAATAATACATGGTTCAAAATGGGAAAACAGTTTAAATTAGTAAAAAGATTTGAACAAATTTTAAATTAGTGCATTAAAGATTTATTTTCTAATTCCATCTGATTACTTACCTAGTTAATTTAATTTATAGTATAAATAACTAGGATATTAATTAAGATCACATACTTACCATTACACCCCATTCAAAGGAGACTTCCAAGTGTACAATTAGAAGGTCTGAATTCGTGTCCTCAAAAGATGAAGCATATACCATTAGCAAGAGAACTTACGTATTTAAAACTTTAAGAAATTACAAAATGTTTCTAAAATAATTAATGATTTAATTATCGTATGATCATTGTGCTATTTTGAATTTTTAAAAATGTCAATATATATTTAAACATTTCCCGTGTATAGAGAAAGTTCGATTAAGAGAAAATTCAATCAAGATAAGTCACCATTAAATATCGATGAAAACTTCATACCTATAACACCTACTCCTCCAAAACCATCTTCTTTAAGAGAACCTAAGAGTGACAAATTATAGCTTAATTAAGATTTAAATTGACTTGTGCAACGTGTTTACATTTGCACTTAGGTGTTATAAGTTTAACTCAGTGGTTTGGTGGAAGAGTTAAGTAATTAATAAAGTGATAAGAGTGTCAAAATTTTGATCCCCACTACTAACTTATATAAAACTAACAATACTAATATTTGTTGTTTAAAAAGTAGGTTATAAGGGTTTCGTGAGCTTAACTCACTTAGCAAGGGATAATACATAATATATGTAAGAGTCGGGGTTTAAAACTCGGACACCCTACTTATTCATCTTTAAGGTGAATTTGTTTAGCCGCTAGGTTACTTGACAAAAAAAAAAAAAGGTTGTAAGGTGAAGTTATCCAGCCACCACATATGTAGGAACATATATCCAGTCTTATGCGTTAGATGTGTGAGTTAAGAGGGCCACATTGAATGAAATAAGGTATGTGTTTATAAGCAGTGGGGAGTCTTACCTTAAAACCGATTTTATATAATTTGAGTTTGACTCGATCTAAATTTTAAGTATTGAACTTAATAAGGGATGTCATTCGGCAGGGCAAAGAGTATTTTTCCGCACTTCGTCCCATCACTCATATTGTCCACCATCTCCGCGGAGCCTTCAAATAACTAAATTTACATTATTTTAATCAATTTGTTGATAAAAGCAATTAAACTCTAACCGTAAAACTATATAATATTAAGATATTATTGTAAACATTCCATATAAAAAAATTTCTACATATTTTTTGAAAAGACAAATTAATATAACATATAAAATATGGAGAGTGCTAACCATTGCCCTTGGGGCGTTGGATAAGGGGATAAAAATCGAAATATAGTATTGGAAAATCGTGAAAAGTGATAAATTTAACTTTTTAAAAGTCAAAATGTTGTTGAAACCAATGCAAACATGATACTTTTGACTTCCTTAACCATTGCCCTGAGGGCAATGGGGCAATGGTTAGCAAGACCCATAAAATATTTGTATATACAAATATAAAATATATTTTAGTGAAATGCTTGGGGACAACGTCCCTGTTGGACTAAAGTATGATCCCCTATCCCATCTCCAAACTATAATTGGGGAGACTTTCTCCCTCATTTTTGTCCACAATTGAAAAATTCCCCAACCGCGAGTCCCCAAATGAAACCGTCTCTGTGAGAACCCTATTTATGGATGTAAATTGACATCCCTGAGACTAAATAACGTGATTTTTGGACTATCGAGAAAGGTTCAAAAACATTCTAAAACCAATTGAAGATTCAAAATAAAATGTATGTTTGATTTCACTTCTAGAGAGAAAATATTGATTCTGGAGGTTTAAAATTGATTTTGACATGTTTGGGTTGCTTTCAAGTAGAATTAGTTTTGTCTCAAAAATTGATTCTACTTGAAGCTAGAAATCAAAGCTTTTGATTCCATAATTGATCTTAACACTCAAATTTATTGTTCAACTCAATTTAACAAGAATCTATTCAAACATAAATCACTTTACCTTCAACCCACTTTTAGTTAGAATCAAAATTCTACATAATCAATTCACTCAAAATGCTTGTTAAAAAAAAAAATCAATTCACTCAAAACCAACTCACTTTTCGTCCCCATATCTAAATCTCATATACTTACTCATTACCCTACTAAATATTTTTTTTTAAGAAACTGAACTTCGTCCATGTCCCAACAAGTTCAAGTATGTATCTCCGTCCTGTCCCCACAACGAAATCATTTTGAATCTAGAATTTACCCAAAACTCGACAACGAAATTACTTTCTAGCATTTTTCTATATATTTTTTAAGAATTATATTATTAAAAAACACCCAACATTGATTGAATGGAATACAACACAGATAACACTCTATCACAAAAGGTAATTAACCACACCTACTTAGATATATGGTATTCAACCTCCATATACATAAGACCAGATAAACACTAAAAAGGAATCATCCAATAACAAAACAACAACCGAAATGAACACTCTTAAAGCAAGATCAAGAAAACATCCAACATCATGTGTATTTGTCAATTGCAAATTAGAGGGATGATATTCAAAGGCTTGCATTTTACCCATCAACATATATAGCCAAAATATCAATGACTTAAATTAATAACTGATATTTTAAATATCAAAACAAGGCAAAATAATCAAGTAAAAACCACATCATTGTTCATTGACAATTTAAAATGTTAAAACAAGTAGCCACATCAACGTTGTCTTCTTTCTTTCTCTAAATGCTATCGACATATTTCACCTATATAATAAAATAATTTTCTACATTTAAGACGAGTTTGGGATGGATACTTATATCTTTATTATCCGCTCATACCTGTATACGGATTTTGTTGTCATGCAAGCATTATACTCCTTTTGTTAAGTTGAGTTAGTCTTTGCTTACTTGCAGCCCAGCATTACACTTTTTTTCTTTTAGAAAAGGGAGGGCAGGTCATGTGTCATGCGCATGAGGCAAATAAAAAAGTGTGAAATAACAGATTTGGGCATGTCTCTGGTTAAGGATAACATAAAATTAATTATGGGAAACAAAAGAAGTGGAGGGATATGGTTATATTGCTACATCAGACTATATAATAAAGTTTTGTAAGTTCATTTTATTTAATAATGTTCTTTGGTCTCGTAAGATGGAAGATTCGCACGCTAAATCAAATATAATTAATTTCATAAAATAATGGAATTAAATATCTGATTCTATGATATTGTAATAGAAAGACATAGAGCTAATGGTTGATAGGTTCCAATCATCCAATTATAAGCAAAATTGTTCTTTTCATCTAGAAACCAAGCCTTTATATTGTCTTCAATCTCTAGTTGCGATTGTAGTAAAAAATGTAAAGTAGTCACTAAAATATGGGTAGTGGTTGACGCAAAATGTCGCTCTGAGGTAGAGTGTGTTTGTTTGAATTAGGGGTGAAAAAAGGAAAAAAAATACATGCAGAATCATTCGTAATACGAATAATTAGAAAGTGTTTCACTTTTGAGAAAAGAAAAGCAAGATCATCCCGTCTCATATTGATGAAAACACTCAATCAGATGAAGACACAATGTTCATCCATACCAACCTCACTTACAATGAAACTTTTTTTTTTTATGGTTGCTCAAAATGCTCCTCAAAATCATTCATAAAACCGATCGAGCTACTATCCGCTTGAGGTTTACGCATATAAAAATCTATCGGAAGTTACAATGTGATCGATTGAGCAATTTTTAAGGTTTTGCAATTCGAGAGTTTACCTCAACTCGTTTTGCATAGGCAAACTTGACTCGTAAACTCGACTCGAGAATTCGACTCGAGAATACGTACAAGTTTACCTAAAATTAAAATTATATAAAATTTATTACATGCATGACATATATAAGCTAATATAATATTGTAAATAGGTCAATAGTACAAAATATGACTTAATTACAAAGGCAAATTATACCAAACTACCATAATAAAATGTTATACTCAACTTAGCATTAATATACAAAATTAACTCACAAAATCATAAGTTCATAAGTCTTTAAGCCATCCATAAAACCATCCAAAAAAGCAAGTTTCACAAGTTTATAAAGTTGTTAATACAACTATCCAAAAAATAAACAAGTTAATATCTTCAAAAATTTAATCCTTCTAAAGCTTCATAACATCTCTAAGATATAATGTTCATTTATTCTGATGTTCAATTTTTCAAGTAAAACAAGTTCTTGTTTCACAAAGATAACAAGTTAAGATATAATGTTCATTTATTTTGAGAAGAAGAAAAGAAGTGTCGTGCGTTCATAACACTGTGATATTGAGCTGAGCTTTAAAAATTAATTGGATTTTAATTGAAAATCGGCCCAAAACAAAAAAAATACTGTTTTTTAAAAGGTAAACTCGCAAACTCGGACGAGTTTACCTGATTTTACCGATTTTAAGCCGTGTTAACTCGGTCAACTTCCCGATTTTACCAAAAAACGAGTTTACGTCTGAGATTACATGGTTTTGGTACCTAAAAATGTAAACTCGGCCGAGTTTATGTTTTAACACTCGATTTGCAAAACTTAAACGACCTATTAAGCAACCATCACATTTTTTTATTGATAGGTCCCAATACCAATACAAAACTCTTTAACTTTGTAATTCAGAAGTGTCGTAGTTTGAATTATCTGCTAACATTTTCTACTCTTTTTTATTTTAGGTGGAGGAAGTGATAAGTAACATTGAAACATACATACAACAATGAATTGTCAAGAATGAAAGTGTCGACGCGCCTAACAATTTCGGCATTTTATTTTGTTGAAGTAGCTAGGCTTGACTTACATAAACACTTTCTACTCTTAGAATCTGCTGGATATGTTCCTTTTTTTTTTCTTTTTCTTTTTCTTTCTATAGTACATTGAGTTTTTTTGAACAGTACACGAAGTTTATAAAAATTGATATATGGTATTGGCTTTAATAAAAAATACCTTCAAAGTCAAAAGTATATCAAGTGATCGTAGTGTGTAAGTACTAAGTACGTACTTTTGTATGGACACATAACATAACATCTCTGTCTTTGAACATATCATCAAAAATCGAAGGTCAACTCCCACATTATAGTGTGTAAGTACTAAAGATTCTTAAACATAACATGCATGTTGATTGCAAGGACTTGGACTTTATCAGTCGTATCAAGCAAGATCCATCCAACTCCAAGTCTTTACTTTGTAAGGCTCGTGTACGTGTATGTCAAAGTCGACGCACGGTTCAAAATTAAGGAAACAAACTTGTTTAAAAAGTCCCCTAAAAAAATTGTTTAAAAAGTATATAACTCAATATTTGCATTAATAGTGTTTTTTTAATTAAAAGAAAGGTATTGTACTCTTGTTAACCGGTGTCCAAAACACTAGTTAAATAACTAAAAGTAGAAAACAAAGTCAAGTTTTGCATCGGAAAGAACACCTTTTTAAACTTTCAAAAATTAGAATACACAATTTCTAAAAAAATATTTCCTTTTTTATTCCTTAACAAATGTTCTAGGGGACACTTGTTAACATTTTCTGCAACCCAAAAGAGTATTTTTGAGATCTAAGTGAGTTTAAACACCTTGAAAACCAAAATTATATTAAAAATATGGAAATTGCTAACGAGTGTTTGCGGGATACTTTTTAAGGACCTTAAATGTAAATTTTTATAAAAATTTATATATTTAATGCATTATAAATTATAATATTTGACTGTTTTAAGGAATAATTTTTTAGTTCAAAATCTTTAAAGAATACTGGGGGAACACATTTGTTAGCAAGACTCAACATGAGAGTAATAAAAAGATAAATATAATAGGCTTCTAGTAGAAACATTCATCTAGTATTCTTCCATTTCTTGTACATGACTCGTTTTGAAAACACTACTTCACTATGTTCTAATACCTCATTTTGAAGAGTATACTTTACAATGCATTGCTTGCGGCGATAACCATATACCTCTTTGAATTCCAACCTATTCTTAGTACTTACTACTTACTAGGAAAAGCATGCATGGTCAATGCTTTACTAATTCAACCAAGTTATTTGTCTTTATATCAACAAGTACGTTGACATTTAATATTTTACCCAAAAATATACCAAATGTTTGACAGTGCCATGCTTCACGAGGAAAGCATGTAATAATAACATAACATAAATTTGGTTTAGTCAAACTTAGACATATCTATCTACATTATTATTTCCTCTTAACTAATTTATTAATCATTATAATTTGTGAGTAGATGTGAAATTGAAGGCTTTTCATTTGAGGATAACAAGGTGATGATGGAGCTGGAACCTTTAGAACTATTTGACATTTTGACTTCTCCTATGGAATGGAAAGTCTTTAGAATTAGATTACAGTAGGAGTATTCACACTACTGAAAGGTAATTTTCTTTCAATGTGAACTTGAATGTATCAAATATACACTTTTTTATTTACTATAGTATCTAATATACACTTCATAAGGAAAAAGACTGATATTAGCTTTAGACTAATATTATGGGGACTAATGTTGATTTTTGTTCATAAGGTCTAAAAACAAAAATTTGAAATGTAAAGGAATTAAAGAAATTTAATCCTAAAATTAGTAACTATTTTGAATTTTAGGGTCCATTTGTTATAGATTTTAAAAATTGGATTTTTTTTTTTGTATTTCTTAAAATGTTTTTTTCTTAATTTACTCAAAACTAGTAGAAGTTATTTTAAACTCATTTGTTATAAGTCAAAAAAGAGATTTTGACTTTACTAACTTAAACATTCATTGTTAGAGATTTTACATGGTAAAAATCACATATTTTTTCAAAAAGATATCTTTCAAAAATGAATTTTATGAAAAACTATTTAAAATAACTTCTTATTTTAGAGATTTTTTAAAATTTTATCATCCAAAATAAATTATAACAATATGATGAAATATTTAGAATAAAATTTGAAGATAAATTATTCAAACAAATTTTTCATTTAAAGTTTTGTTTAAAAAATATTCTATGTCAAAAAATTATAGAAAAAAACATTACATTATATATAAAAATATATTTTATAATAGCTATAACAAATGAGGCATTTTCTCTAAAAAAAGAAAACAAATGAGGCCTTTTACTTTAAAATTTACCGTAAAAAAAGTGGCTACATTTGAAGCACAAATCCATTGAATAATAAGCGGTGCTATTTAACTCGTGAGAAATTGTCTCGAATTTATCCTAAAAAAACAATTAACCAATTAGATCTCTTCCTAGGCAGAAAACAAGGAGGTGGTGGGGTATGGTTTAGGGAAAACATTATGATGCATTTTATTAGCTAAAAAGAAATGACGGATAGGAGATCACAATTTCGTTGTGCAGTGTTTGATTTGTCAAACCGTTTTAGAGACATGATAGATAGGAGGTAATGAATATGACAAAAATTAGAATTGTTGTCCCTCACTAAACTACAACATAACTTTTTGTCTCACATACAAATTGTCTAAAATATCAAAATAGTCTTTTGTCCACAAAAAATCTTATAGAATTAAAAATTATTCAATATCATAAAAGTTTGTGTTGTATTGTTTTGTGTTGTGTTGTTCTATCTTGTGCTATCTTATCCAATACTTTCTGTTCTACAGATCAAACGCGCCATATATCAATAGTTGCCCGTGAACATTTTGTGGGATAATCTTTCGATATAAGTAACAACATCGTTAATTAATTATTGAGAAATGTTACTTGCAGAGAAAACATTGACTTAAAAATATCGCATCATAACAATTGTTAATGCAGAGGACCGCATCAATTTTTTATTTCCACCCATGTATTCCAACAAATGAATTGATTTGAGTCATTAGAAATTGAAGAATGCTAACTGGTGTCCTGATTAAGGAATCTTTAGAGTTGAGTTTTTATAAAATTATAGGGTAATTATTACTTAATCAAAAGAAAAAACTTACATTTTTAAGGTAAAATTTTTATTTAAGGAGGGACACTAATTAGCAATACCCTTAGAAATTTAATAAAAGCTTAAACCCAGCATCAAAGTGAAACAACTCTACCCACTTTCTTTTTTTGATCTAGTAGCCTAGTGGCTAAAACTCACACAATTAAATGTAGAGAAGTGGGATGTCCGGGGTTGCAAAAAAAAACTCACTCTATCGTTTGCTAGAAAGTTGGACAAAACAACAAACAAATCCACCAAAACAAGAGATGGCCAGCCTATACAAAGATCAAAGGCCAACGAAACACCAAGACCTTGATTTGAGTCATTTTTAGGCACTACTGATGCTTACGTTAGTATCCTCTTTTTATATGATTATACTTCTTTTGCCCCTTAAAAAATAACTCTCAAATATAGCAAATATTTATTTGAAACAAATATTCCTTCCATCTAGTCGGTCTTAAAGACTTTTTGACCGTGTAACTCAAAAAAAGACTCCTTGACCGTGGATCAGTAATTTGTTACCTTATCTTATCTCAATCTGATTCTCCTAGCTAACTGAAGTTGAAGCTTTCGCAGACAACATAATGAAAACAAAATATTTAATTTGAGTACGTAATGAAAACAAAATATTTAATACAATGTGAAAAGAAAATATAAGGAAAGGAAGATACTAATGAAGTACAATTCTAAGACATAATATTATTAAGTGTATTTTCTTTACTATGTGCTAGGATGAAATGAAAAGGATTTGATAAAAAAAAAAGGATAAAATGAACAGGTCTTGTTTTCTTTGTTCTCACCTTGTACAAAGTTGAATAGTACATAGTCCGCTTTCAGAAGTATGGAACTAACATACTATTACATACAAATAAATTGTATTGTGTACAAGTGAAACGTATTTTGCATCATATATAAATTAACTTTGACCATTTGATCAATAAGTTTACCAATAAATTATTATAAAAAAAGACTTGTGCTTGATGGAAGGTCATTTTACTTGTGCATAATAGAACAAAGCCTTACATAAATAGATAAATTCAAAAGCCTCCGTGGATTTGTTTCCTTTTATTCCGTGAAATATTCTTGTCATATTTATCACCTAATTCTTTTATGAGTATGTTGTGATAACTTATCTACTATATAATTGTTTTTTTTTTAATGACATAATAGTTAAAAATTCATCCCTTATGAATAAATAGGATGTTCGGATTACGAATCTTGACCTTATATATATATATATTATAAAATATCCTTATCAACTAAGGTAAACTCACATGAACACTTCATTATTTTAAAATTTAATTGATATATATATATATATATATATGGAAATGCTAACCAATGCCCCCGGGGCACTAGTTAAGGATATGAAAAAGGAAATTATATAGTAGTTAATGCATTGAAATTGTGTAATTAATTTATAATAAAGTCAA
>Ga0228711_1004523_pt1 | contig 21359 bp, 7 predicted proteins | sample MedpolnodulmetaG_2_FD_177996 | JGI IMG/M metagenome (GOLD analysis project Ga0228711, IMG submission 177996) | Root nodule microbial communities from Medicago polymorpha collected in Santa Monica, California, United States - brown nodules | ecosystem: Host-associated > Plants > Roots > Nodule... | reverse complement strand
TTCTCCTTGTTTTTTTTTTTTTTTTGCCTTGGGGGGCCAAAACTGCTACAGTTATAAAACTTAGGAGGCTGTTTTGTAGTTTTTTTTCTTAGGGGGCCAAAATCGCAACTTTGGGAAAGTTAGGGAGCTAAAACTGTAATTAAGCCTTCGATAAAATATTTTTAACTATTAAAATCTGGAATTTTGTTTAATTTAACTAGTCTATCTCATTGTAACCAAAAAAAAACTAGCCTTTCTCATAAAAAGTATCTGTAAGAAATTATGAAAATTAATAAGATAGTACACTATATGGGTGAATAACGAAGCAGAGGATTACATTTGGATAAACCTTCAATTTCTTGGCAAAATCCTAATAGCAAAATTACAAGGGAATGGATCCTAATTCCTAATTTTAACTTATTGTTCGTTGTTTTGGAATCAAAATACCAAACCGATTTCACAAAATTAAACAACAGAAAATTAAACGAAAATCACAAAATACCAAACCAATTTTAAACAACGGATGAGTTAGAAATGGAAGTGGAATCATTGGTTCGTAGTATTGATTGTAGATGACGATCTCACAAAATTAAGCGAAAAGGGGCTTTTGGAGCGCTACCTTCTACAAAACCGACAATGGAGTTTCTTTTTTAATGGTTGAAATTCGTTTTTTTTCTTTTTCAGATCTATCAAAGAAATGAGTTTGGGTTGAGGTAAAGAAATTGGATTTGTGTTTGAGAGAAAATTTATCTGGGTTTTATAAACAGATCTGGAAATTAATTTTTGATTTTTTGTTATTGTTAACAATAATTTTTTATTGGTTGTGATGTTTGTGGTGAAGAAGTGATTATGATGAAAAAAGATGGAAGTGACGAAGATGAATAAAACCAATAGCAAAAAATGCTGGAATGGTGTTCAAGGAATAGGAACGAAGCTGAATTCATATCTAGATAGGAAAATAATTAATTTATTGAAGAGGAAATTCCAACATTACCATGTAGTTAATTGAATAACTTAAATAGAATTTATCTCGAACAGCATGTTTCCAAAATGACTTTTTAGAAAGAATTTTTTTTGGTCTTTTACACAGTCTCTCCTACCGTAAACGGCATCATTATTATGTAGTATGACTTGTCATACGGATGTTTGTTGGCGCTGTTTCCGGTAGGAGACTTAAATAGGTCTCCCACAGTAGTAGACATTAAAAAAGACTGATTTTTTTTTTGTCGAACAAAAATAATATGTGTCACCATTAGATTGATGAAAAACACTGATCTTACTATAATCCCTCCACACTAGAATTTTTTCACACTTCTTCAACCTCTCAACCAAAACAACCCAGAAGAAAGAAAGAAAAAAAAAAACCCAAACAGAGGATCTTCAAACCCCCTTCTACCCAATCATTGGTGCTTGATGGTTTCATCTCATTCAATTGAAAAGGAAATCAGACACGGTCATAAACACCGTCTTTGTACCTGTACAGTAAGTTTGTGATGGAACTTATATCAAATCGAAAGGAAAGTAATAATAATGATGATTTAGCTGAGTGTGTGACATAAGCTTTATTGTTCAAAGTCCTCAATTCTATAGCTGAAATGAATGGAGTCCCTTTGCTTGTATTAACAAGACATGGTTGTATATAATCTATTGATGGAGTGTAAATGATCTCACTGGTTTTGTTGGTCATGTTAGCATTCTCGTAACAAGGGTAGACTACGATCAACAAAAGTAGACACCCCTGGACATTAATGAAATCACAAATAAATAAAAAATTGCATTTTTTTAGAGAAAAAAAATGCGTGTATAAACCTTTTTTTATCAAAAAGAAATAGAAAAAGGACAACAAGAAATCAAAACAACAATATCTGGTGAAACAACTCCAAGCATAGTTTTAAAACTCGGCAGAGGCACTGGGTCACTGAGTCGATGGTCGAACCATCGGGTCACTGGTTCAACCGCATGGCTGAATCGGATCAAACCGGATGACTCGATTAGATAACTCGGTGATTAGATTAAATCTGTATAGGTATTTAATAAGATTAAATCAGATTGAACCGGTGACTCGACCACTCCAAAAACTAAAATAATGATAGATATATAATAGAATAAAAATAAATATCCAACAAACATAATTTTATAGACTAATTATTATGTATTTTAAATGAAATATTTGAGCTTGATAATTATATATGCTTATGTTTTTTTTTTGTTGAAATAATTATATATGCTTACGAGTTTAACAAAGATTTTTTTTTAAAGATGATTTTGACAATAATATATACGTTTATTTTATGCGGTATTTTTTATCATAAAAAAATAAAAGAAAATTGAAAGGTATTTGCTTTATAATAATTATTTCGACGAGATGGTAATATAGGCGGTGATCTTTATACAAACATGTGTTATTATAATCATAGTAAAAACAAATTGAACACAAAAATGGATAGTGTTTCAGTGGCAGGCATAGTTTTCTTTAATAGTTGGGTCACGAGTTCAACTTCCATCACCACTACTTTTTACAACATAATTTAATTAAAAATATGTTCTTGCTTCAAACCGGTCCAACCAAATACTCGGGTGAGTCATCAGTTTTTACCAAGTTTTACCGGTTTTGACCCGTTCTCACCGAGCCAACTGCATAACTGATCCAAATGCCTGCTCGAACCGGCCTACCCACCGGTTCCCAGTTCACTGGTCCGATCGGCCGATTCGAGCCGAGTTTTAAAACTATGACTCCAAGTGTAGGATAATGTTATGCAGCTGTGGGAGAGAGCGTCCTCAAAAGAGCCACCATGTTTATGAGCAAGTTATTTTGCACGCTCTTTGTCTTAAAAAAGATGTATTTGATCGGCTAAAAAATAAAGAAAAGAACAATTTTAGGTATATAATGTTTGATTGTAAAATTGTTCATGAGACAAAATAAAAACTGAAATTCTTATCATTCACTAGACCACAACACAACTGAAATTCTAGCATTTTATGGGTCTTAGGCCAAGTTTGAGATAAGGACCCCTTTTATATATAATATGTAATAAAAAAAATTATGAATGAGAAGTGCATTAATCATGACGATTGACGTCTCAACTATGCTCTCACCCAAAGTCACCATAATACAATGTTTTAAAATCTCGGTTATGTTGACACTGTGTCAAAAGAAAATAACAAAATTGTAAAAAATAAAATAAGAATAACAATATAAAAAAAATTGGGTGGCTGAACAAAACCCAACAAAGTTCCCTTAAAAGAAAAACTCAACAAAGTTAAGTAAAATACACTTCCCTCATACTAGTTACACAAAAACTTTTATTATTTAATGTTAATTATAAAAAATCACACCAGACCAAATCTTTTGGGTTCACTTCAATTTGAAACACCAAAAAACATCCTTAAAATAAATAAAAGAATTTAGTCTCTGAAAATGAGTAGATGTTTTGTGTTTTGAGTGTTGCTTCAACATTTTACATTTTACTTTTAAGTTTTGCGTTTTGGCCAGTGAAATATTAGGGTGTGAAAACTAAAGCATTTGGTTGGGGTGTGAAAATGAAATGTTGCTCAGTTGTAAAATATAAAGGATGAAGGATTATTGGATTAAGTCTGATAAATGGTTGAGCCCTCTTTGCGATTTTTGCTATATAGACTTTCTTTAAACAAATTATTGATATATATACCCCCTGTAAAAAAAATATTGGGCTCCTACATGCATGGACCCTAGGTCGCCGCACCCCCTACCTATACCTTGGGTTGGCCCTACTTTGTCCTGCATACAAGTTGCCTAAAATATCACACTTCTTTCAAAATAAAAATGAATATCACACTGAATTTGCTTTATAACGTAATTTTTTTCAACAATGATATTTAGACACGTCAAAATTTCCTATATCCATTCATCACCTCATTTTCTTTTTATCTCTGTTTTCCTATCATATTATCAATATATCACACCTATCACACCACTTTCTCTTATCTTTATCTCGCTTAAAGGGATTTGGATCCTCTCATGTGTGATTAAAAATGAGATGGTAATGTATAATCTCTCATCATTCAAAATAAAAAGAGAAATATATAAAAAAATTTAAATAATATATCTCTCTCTTGAATAGTGTGAGATTACACGTTACACTCTCTCATGTGTAAATCACATTTGAGAGAACTAACTTTCCTCTCAAGGTGTATACACATTTGGGTGGGTGTATAAGAAACATTTTCCTAATTTTTTAGATAAAGGAAATCAATGGAGAAAAAAAAGCAGCTAAAGTTTCTCAGGGTATATGCTGAGAAGATCCATTCCTCCACTTCCTTTTTCACCTGCAAAAGCCACTACTATAACCAAACATGTCTCCCTCACTTGAGCACCACTATCATTCTCCGATTATTCTCTTCTTTTTTGCTCTCATCCCCAAGTCTTGTATTTATATATGCACTAGCCTTTCTTTCTTTCTTCCAGCTACATATCTCAAAATGAGTCCCAAGTTCAGATCTCGTCGTCGAAATTGTTTGCATCAACACGATGGAAGTAAAGAAGCAAAACTAAAGGCAAAATGGTTCGTGTTAGACCTAGCTATAGGTCATAGGTGAAAACCCTCAAGATCTTAACCTATAAGGAAGGGCAACTAATCATCCTTTGGCAATTTATGTATCGCATAAAGATATCAAATATATACAATAGCTACTCGTGTGTACGCATTAAGAAACATGATTAATTAGTGCACTTTGTTATTTTGCTGTTATATATATCTGCCGTTGATTGCTTTATATATGTTGAAATTTTCATAGATCAATGAAATATAACGTATCTTTTTTGCTGTTGTACTTTTTCACATAAGAAATGTTAGTATTGTATCGTTGGTTTTTATAACGAGGGTGAGGATCAAACTATATTCCCTTTTGCTGTGGTAATTTATGCTGAAAAATTCTTGCAGGTTGAACTCTGCTGTGTGGCTCATATAATTTTCAGTTAATTTTGAACTTTTGTACTTTGGGAGTGTTTTATATTGCAGAGTCCAGATTTGAACATGAAATGCTCTCGTCAATATTCAAATGAACCTTATAAATTAATGAAAGGAATATTTTGCATTTTTTATGAGTAGTGTTAGAACCACTCTCTTTTCAACATTCTCTTTAATATTAATATTCACTTTTATATTAATTTAAACCAATGTGAGTTACTAGTGAGATATACATTTGATTTCATCTGATAAGATATTTAATATTAGAAAATGCGATGAAAATAGAGTGTTTCTAACATTCAAGTTTTTATATTCTTTAACCAATGAGAAATATTCAATTGAATATACTCCCTCAATTTTAAAACGAATGTCACTTTAACAAACAAAAAAAAAAAATCTTTTTACTTCCGATGTAATACTCCTTCTATCTCAAATTATACGACATTTTGGATATATCACAAATATCATGAAAACGTAATTAATTTTGTACGGAAAAAAATATTATTTGTTGTTTTATAAAATTGTCCTTAATACATGGTAATGAGAAAGAAAAATTGAAGAATTGAAAATAAAGAGTAATAAACATAATTTTTCGTTGATAATTTTGTACGGAAAAAGATATTATGTGTTGTTTTACATTTATGTTAGAAAGAAATAGACTAATAAACATAATTTATTGTCGACAATTTTTTTTGGTAAAATAGTTGTTATTTTTCTTCTAATCATTGCATTTCTTATTAGGTGGCGTCTAAGGTGTACTGGCAACTAAGTGGTTCATGGGTGAACCACAACTAATAGCCATTGGATTGAGAAATTCCATGTCATCTTATGATGCACCTGTAACACCAAATATTTTTTTCTTCTTTCTCCCTCTCTCATGCTTTGTCCAAAGCGAGTGAGTGCCCCATTTCTCCTTCTCTCTCACCATTTCTCCTCTATTATGTTTAAGGTTACAAGCTGTAAAATTTATTCCTACACAAAGCCAAAAACCACCTAAAAAATAGATAATTACAAATTAGGGAAATCGAAATCATCATATGAATGAAATTTGAAGCAACAATGAATGAAACACCAACACATTGAACTCAACCAAAATTTTCAGAAAATATAATCTAGCATAAACACATAATAACCAAAAAGAAAAATCAGAACAAATCCTAATCATGTTTTATTTGATTTAATTATTGTACAATTGTGGAGATTGATAGTGTTAGATAAAATGGGGCTTTATTCTTTGAAGATTAAACCATGATCAGTGTATTAAAATAACGTCAAATTCTTTTAAACCAAATTATTGTATTTTTTCTTCCTTCTAATTTTCTTAGTTATGAGTATCAACATGGAGAAGGAGAGAGAAAGTGAATGAATGTTAGATTGGTGGTTTGCCTTGCCTCTACTTCGATTTGAAAGGGGGAGAGAAGAATTCAATCTAGTATGGTTACAATATGATATGATAAAGTGAACTGCTTCATCTAATGGTTTTTAATGATGGTCCACCTATATTTTGGGTGAGGGACTTAATTGCACCCTCACCCTAGAATCCACCTTCTTATTATATGTAAAAAAACCTTAAATAACAGTAATTATGAAATGCATGGAATGATATCTTAATTGAATTACGACAAAAACTTTTATCTCTCTATTTAATACCACCCCAATTTCATCTTGTCTATAAAGAGCGAATAAAATTCATCTTTTCCTTTCAATCAATGACCACCTCCAATAATCCATTAAACACCATGTCCATTGTCAGGTTCTTTTTTCCCAACATGATGTTACTTTATAGTTTACCTTCAGAATGATTGTGTTGCAATTTGAAGCCCCTTCTTTGTTGCAACATACCATAGTTTCCTTATTAGTCATTGTATTGTAACTGATTAAGACTACTCAAGTACTTGCAATTGTGTCACTGTCTTTCCAACATGACATACCATCAATAGTTGTTATAGTTATTATGTATTGGATTTTCAATGTTGGGAGGATGTTGTTTTTGAAAGTTTGGTAATTTGTTTATGGAGACGATCAAATATTGGCCAGGACAAGGTTTTACATAGATATGGTGGAAATGAGAATGCTGGTTTCATCATCATTTTCACCTATTGGTTTTGTGGTGCCTTTATTGACAAGAGAGAGATTTTAGTGTGACAATTCTTAAATAGCATGCATGAGGAATGGTGGGACATAAATGTCCTGTTGCAGCATGATATCATATTATGATTCAGGCGCATATGAGGTGTTTTGTTTTGGTTGAAGTATGGCTTAATGGCTTAATTTAGGTTATCATCAAATTCATGTTGCAATTGTCCACCTATATGTGAATTTGGGTAAGAGAATTGGCACACCTCTATCCACATCACTCATAAAACCAATGTCGTCCATTGGACGGAACAAATATGAACTAAATCAAGACGCAACTTCAACATTTAAGTTGGGACTTACCTCAATCTCACCATGTTTTCATGATGATGATGAAATGGTTTAGTTTGTAGTGTCAAGTAGTGATCATTATGTTCAAGTATCATCTTCATCCTACTTTTCATCTCCTACGATGCCTCCTTTTTTTGAGGGTTCTATCTCTTTTCATGAATCGCAGTAAAATACCATTTTGTGGACCTTCCAAAAACATCAGGCAGTAGAAAAGGTCCTTTAGTGCCGGCAAATTTTTTCAATAATATCATTTTGGGGGAATATTGCCCCCATTATTGGTTAGGGGAAAGGTAAACCACTTTTATGTTCTTTCTAATGCTCAACATCTCGCTCCTTGTAAAACCTCAACACAATTTTACATTGGCTAATTAGTCAAGGATGGGAATCTTATCTCTACTCCTAAATAGTAAAGGAGGGTCCAAGGCATCAACTTGGTCTTCCATTGGAGGGTTTAGAGTGTCTCAAATGAGAATTCTAATTGATCACAATACTTGGTCAATGCTAGAAAGCTTCTAGGAAAAATGAAAAACAAAGGTGTGTCATTTGTTAAGGAGTATTCTTTTTAGGTTTCTAATTTATTTTGTTAGATACGGGTTCAAAGGTGTCTAGGGATGTTGATTAATGATAGTTGTGCCCTTCAATATTACAGTTATGCGGGAGGGTTAAGAAAAATAAGGTTTTGAACCTTCGTTTTTCTAATCATCTTGAATTTTCTCTATCCAAAAAACTAAGTTGAAAGTGGTAAAGGATTATGTATGACTATTGAGAAAGGTAGCGCGATCCGGTCTATCTCATGTAAGTATAAATAAAATTCATTTTCTTTTTCTCTAGAGATGGGTTTCTTGGGGTGTGTCCCAATTAAGCTATACTAAATACATAATACTTTTATCTTTAACGTCTACTCAAAATAATCGGTCATTGAGAAGAGGAGATTATGGGGATAGTTGAGACAAAAAATGTATCCTTTGATGGAGATGTGTGGTAGATTTCGTGTTATTTTAATTATATCTTTGCACGAGAGAAAAGCAGGGGGTTTCGGGGACCGAAGGAGGGGTTAGAGCGGAAAAATCCATAAATTCACTAGCTTTGTTTGATACAAGTTTTGTGAAATTTCCCCTTATAATTAAAAGGTTTATGTGGTTTCAACTCAGTAGGTTATATCACGTCCTCCTTTTCGAAGGGTGGTAAGATCAGCGAGGTGTTTCTGGCCACTTGGTCTTTCCTACGATTTCTCATGCCACTGCCATGTAGTTCTTAGGTACTCTTCATAGGATTAGGGGTCGAATACTTTTAGATTTAGTAACTTCTGGTTGAATCATCGTTGTTTTTCAACAACATTCAACATTCTTTTGAATACTTAAGGCTTTGAAAAGAAATCTGAAAAGGTGAAGAAAATAAGTGTTTCACAATCAAGACTCAGGATTGAGTTCATTGTCTATGAGATTAAGGTACTAGTTTCAAAAGTCGAAGAGAGATTCTCACTCTGAAGGAGGTAATTATTAGGTCCAAATCTCTCCTTGATTTATAGGCTCTCCTCAATACAAGTTATTTTTACTCCCTTGTTAGGAGGCGGGTAAACATGAATTATATTCTAGCTTTAAGAGTGGGGAAAACGGGGTCGAGGATATGGCGGAAGTATAAAGGGTGGTGGTCACTTATTTCTTAAATATTTTTTTGGAGGTTATCTGCGACCGACCAATTATGCATTATTTTTTCCTAATCCATGGTGTCGCGTCATTTTTCGGAGATCATAGCTATTTAATTAGCTTAGACTCACTATTTTTTATTTCACCACTGAACTTTTAATTTTTCAAAAGAAAGGAGAAATAGTTCTAAATTACCACCATTTAAAAGATTTAGGGTTCGAGGGTTAGTTATATTTAGGAAAGATGTTAGCACCCTAAATATTCACAGTACTCTACGAGAACCTCTTGATTTTATTCAACTTTTGTGCTATAACTTACTTGCTTTTTTTGTTTAAAAGAAGGAATTAAGAGTAGTGATTTAAAAGAAAAGAAACATTTTTTATTTACATTTTATATTTATTTGGAAGGACTAGGTCCTTTGCCTTCGTACCCATGAGGAATCAAAACCTCGTAGTTCGGGGTAGAAATTGACGTTTGATTGATTTTGTGTTTTTTTTATTAGTTTTGAAAAAGGTTTTAAAGTGAAAAGCCAAATGGTAAAATAAGCTTGTTTGTATTTTTTATTTTAAAAGAAAATTATTCAAAATATGATTAAATTGATTGAAATTTGATTAAGAAAATAAAAATAAAAAGGGAATCACTTGATTGTAAATCAAGGTTTATTATGAAAATGATTTTTTGTGAGTTTTTGGTTATTTGAATGTTTTTGTTGTTTTGGAATAATAAATGAAAATTAAACTAACGGAGTAATAAAAATAAAAGTGCGTGGATTTTTGTAGTGACGTTGGATCACCACAAAATCCCTAATCTAATTTTTTGCATTTTTGGATATATATAAAGCGGTAAAGAAATAAAAGGACACACCCACACTTTTCTCATTTATATTGTTTACATTGAACCTAGATACATTCTAATTGCTGGAAAATAAATGACGATAATTAAAATGCTAAATGATAATAATAATTTGAAATAAAATGAAACGCAAAAAAAAATTCTAATAAGTAAAAAAATAAAAGAAACTAAGAGAGGGACAACCGAAGGGACAAAATACCGAAGGGACTTTTCCGAAGGGACAGAAAAAGAGGGAGAAGAAAAGAACAACTCGTCAACACAAGCTAAATGAGGGAGACGAGAGAAAAGTTCGTTGACAACTCAAGAGAACTTTTGGTGTGTTTTGAAGTGTGGAATGACGGCTCAATTTATAGGTGAGGAGGTTGATGAAAATGGAAAAAGTGGTTAATGTTTTTGATGGACAATTATGGTGAATTTTGAAAAAAGAAATGTTAAAGTTGACACTTGACTTGAATTTTTTTTGGACTTTGGACATTTTATTTTTGGACCTATTCTAAGTAATAAATAAAAAGAAAATAACCTAAAAAAACAAAATAAAAATAAAAATAATATAAAAGATGGAGATAAAATAAAAACTAATAAAAATACGAATAAAGTAAAATAAAAAAGACTAATAATAAAATAAAAATACGGGCCCCAAAACGAACCAAAAATGAGGTATTTTAAAGTACCTCTCTGCCGAATTTTTCTCTGAAAAGTCAGATAATATTCCGTATCAGAGGGTGTATGAATGTGTAGGGTCTTAGGTCAAAAATTGGGGTATGACACATGAGAAAATATGTTAGATTCTCCTTGTATGCGTCTCTCTTGTTATTCTAACTAGATGAGAACAAGAGCCTAAGACTATATTCTTTCGACCTCACCTTTATTAAGAAGTTTTAGCCTATGTTGAGTGGAGATGTTGGATTGATGTTCAGTCCGTCTTTTACTTGTGCGAGTCTTCCGCGCTATTTTCATCGTATTTTAGTACCCTTATCTCAAATGTGACCTCGTTGTTTTAGGTTTGTAGTTTTAAACACATCATTCTTCTTGATTACCTGTAAAAGCTAGCATCAAAGGCTCTAGTCGGGAGACTTTTGCTAGACATAAATAAACTAATCTCCCCTAACTAATCCATTTTCGTATAAGGTAGGTAGTTGGCTTATGGTGTGGTGAAAGTGAATGAAATTATAAACTTGGTTAAGAAAACTAAGAAGGACTTACTCATCTTTAAAGTGGACTTTGAAAAGGCTAACGACTTAGTAAGTTAGAGCTTCTTGGACTATATATTGAGGAAATTTGATTTTGACAAGAAACAGACGCCTTGGGTTTTGATGTGTTTGTTTTGAGAGAGTCTATGTCATCGGGTGCCCAACTCAAGAGATTGATATATTAAATGGGGCTTAGACAAGGAGACCCTTTGCACCTTTCCTTTTTCTTTTGGTGGTCAAGGGATTGAGCGATGTGGTCACGCACGCTGATTCGGTGAACATTTTTTTGAATTTCAAGGTGAAGATGACAAACCCTGGTTGCGGCAGTGAAGGTGGATTCATAAATATATTCAATAAAAATTAGATTTAATAACAATATTATATTACTATCTTCACTTGAGATACAACTATGATTATATGAAACAAATTTGTGAAATATTTTTTTCACAAATTTCACAAATTTGTTTCATATAATATTTTCTATTTATAGGGACTAAATACTTAATTATGACAGAAACTACTCACCTGGAGTAGATGTTTTCTTATTTGTTGTCTTCTTCATTTCACTACATGCACCTTTGTAATTTACAAACAACACATAAGTATCAGATAAAGGGACTGAACTTCCCTTTTAAGAATATTGTTAGGGATTAAAATGTGTTTTGTTATTTTAAAATAGTTTTTTAAAAAAAAAAAATAGAAATAGGGATCAAAATATCTCTTTAAACTATTGTTTGAGACTAAATGACTCTTTAATTTTGTAACAAACCCAGGATTGAAAGATCTGAGCATGTACACCCAGCCTAACCGGATCTAATAGCTAGCATAAACCAAAACCTTGCAAATCTTGAACTCCAACAAACCGAACCCTAAAGACGACAACCACATTGATAGAGGAGCACCAATGCGCCAGTTGAAAACAACTTCTAGGGTTCACACCACTATGATGTTTAAGGTAGTGCGACGGTGAGGTGAAATGCACCACGCCTGCCAAGGCTACTTCGTGATGAAAAGTGGTCAAGTGATATAGGAGAAAAAAATGGTTCTTGATGCCCGCAACCGTTAGGACACAACAAAGGATTTATAGAGAGAAGGAAGAGAACCTCTCTTTGAAAAGGGTCGATTCAAAATCAAATCCATTCATTTCATAGTAATTCATGTTTTGATACTTAAAAACTTATACACGGGAAATATTTGTTTGAGTTATTACCAACCAAAAAAAAATTAGTTTGAGTTAAATATTATTTTGGTGCCTATGGTTTTATTTTTGACTTCAAGCACCATAATATTTTTGAATTTTTTATTATTAATGAATATTAAGAACATCATAAACATCTCTAACAAAAAATTACAAACAATTTTTTTTTTTTTTTTATAACAAGTGATGAATTAAAAATGATTTTTTAGGTGTCAAAACCTCAAGCAACCTAAATAACATAATTCTGGACTTTAAAATCAAATTTTGAACTCATTGTTTGCATTCAAAGACTTCTACCACTACAGTTGAACTGTATTTGCAAAGTTTGATGGCATTCAAATAATGCCTTGATTTATTTTGTTTTATAGAGAACAAAATTGCTGACAAAAATACTGTGACGACTAAAAGTAGAAGAATTTTTTTATAGAAACTTAGACTAAAATTTTCAAAATGTTAAAGGGATGAAAAAATATGTTTAACCCTATCAATTTTTTTTATAAAATGTTAAACTTTTATTTCAATTTTTCCTCAAATAAATATTACATACATTGTCAAATTTACTAACATTTTTTATTTTATTATATACTCAAAAAAATTACTGGTGGTATACTAGATATATAAACAATATCAATCAGTCTAATGATTAATAAAATTAGTTTTTTTTCCTTTTATTTTTATGGAAAAACATAAAATCCTAGACGGTGTGGAATGAAAGGAGAAGTTGCAAAATTAAAAGCAAATACAGCTGCCAAGAAAGTGAAAGTGTGGGTTGATAAATTGTTCAATTATTTATTTGACAAATGTACCTGGTTTTGGACTTGTGCAACAAATTAGAAGACTATTTAACTCAAATTAATAATTTTTCTATTAGGTATTCTGGAGTTACAAGTACAACTCCTCGTTTGGTTGTTTTGTAATTTTAATTTTTATCTTTGACCATATTCTTTTTAAAAAAAAGACAATTATTGAATGATGAAGTTTTTTTGACTGGAAATAATGATGAATTTCAAAATAATAACAAGTATTTATTTATTTTGACTAGAAAAAGTTAAAGTATTTACTGAAAAAAGTATTAATTTTTTTGGGTACAAGTATTAAATTATTAATAAATCAATATTATATTTTAATAAATATTTTATTTAAATTCCTTAAATTGAAATTTCAACACCAATGACAACAACAAATGGAAAGTATTTAAAAGCCCGTGGAATACATCAAGCAATAATTATTAAGGGGTCAACATCACGAGAAAATTTAAAGACCAAAGATAATGGTTAAAATAATAACAGCCACAAGATTGGGTCAGCATGAAAGACACACAAAATTCCACAACCCCACCTTAACCTATATCACATGCATAGTACAGATAATTCAGCCATTGCCGACTATACAATCTGAAACATTCATACTCTTTTTCTTTGTTTAAGACTTTAAGTAATGCATTTTAACCAATTTTCAACTGCCTCCTAATACAGGTCATATGATTTTTTATAAACCCAAGTGATTAGAGACTAATTCCAAGTGTGAGAGTTAATTTGATTTTATTTATAATTAATCGTAAAGACTAATCATCGAGTTGTGTAAGACCTAAATAGACGACAAACTCTAAATTTTTAACGTTGTTGTATTTTGAGCCTTAAATGATATTGTCTGTGCGCAGTGTGTATAAGTGTTGTAAACATCGGATCAGCAAATTCAATTCCTAACAAGTATTGATAAAAACAAAATTAAGGAGCATAAATAATGCAGTATAAGGTTTACAACTTATTGATTCTTTCGTAAAGAAAAAGACTAATGATTCTCTAATCTAAGCCTTTCCAGAAAGAACAGGAATACTTTGTTCATTCCTGAAAAAGTTATCAGGATCAACAGCAGTCTTAATCTTAACCAACCTATCAAAATTACTATTGAAGTACTTAGTACCATAAACTTCACCTTCTTGAAAACTATTCTTACCAAAACTATTAATCCCAATATCAAGGTCTCTATAGTTTATATAAGCACTTCTAGGATTCTTTGACACAAAAGGTGTCATGTAACTATAAAGTACCTTAGCTTGATTCAAAAAACCAACTGTTGCATTAGGTGATGGATCATTCCAATTCACTGAGAATTGAATTTTGAACAAATTCCCGGCACGGTGAGGAAATGGCGTTGCATCGGCCGGAATCTGAGCCATTTTTCCACCATAAGGGTTGAAAACAAATCCAACTTTTCCCAACTCAATCATCTTTTTCCATATCCCTTCCAAATCTTCTTTTGCAATAGCTTTCTGGACATAATCAGATTTTCTCTTACCGAAACTCGCAGAATTAAGATTCCTATCCAAAAGACTCTCCGGTTTCGCGCCATTGTTAAAATCATCAGCATCATTATACCATATAACAGAATTAATCCAACTCAATTCAATACAATCTGATTTTTTCAATCCCAAAAGTGGAAATTCTTTCTCTAAAATCCCCACCAGTTCATCAGCCCCACCTAGGAACATAGCAACAACAGAAGCTCTAACAGTTTTTGTTCCTTTAACAGTCTTTGAAGTTATAGGCTGCAAAAGAAGCCTCATGAAAAGCCTATCATCCGTAGTTGGCGCAACTTGTTGCCATTGAACAACAAGATCAGTAGCATTCTGTTCCAAAGTTTTCTCAATTCGGAAAACAGTAACGGTTTCAGGAACCGCTACTAATTTAACAGTATAAGACAGAACAACACCGAAACTAGCACCACCGCCACCTCGTATCGCCCAAAAAACATCTTCACCCATTGATTTCCTATTCAAAAGCCTACCCTTGACATCAACAATTTCAGCATCAATAATATTATCAACAGATAAACCATATTTTCTCAACATTGTACCATACCCTCCACCACTAAAATGACCACCTACACCAACAGTTGGACAAACACCAGCAGGAAAACCATGAACCTTACTCTTCTCAAAAATTCTATAATAAACTTCACCAAGTGTAGCACCACCTTGAACATAAGCAACTTCATTTTTTATATCAACATTAATTGTTCTAAGATTGAACATATCAAGTATGATAAAGGGTGATTGATTTACATAAGAAATACCCTCATAATCATGTCCACCACTTCTTATCTTGATTTGAATATTGACTTGCTTAGCACATATAACAGTGGATTGAACATGTGAGGGTTGTTTTGGAGTTACTATGAGCAATGGTTTTGGTGTTGAAGTTGTGTTGAAACGTGCGTTACGTATGTAGTTTTTAAGAGCAATGGAAAATGAAGTGTTTGTTTGAGAGAAAACAATGTTGGAGATTGTTGGATCTGTGTTGTTTTGTGTGAGACAGTGAAGAAAAGTGGTGTACAAAGATTCTGTTGGTGCTGCCAACGATGAAGAGAAAAAAACACTAAGGACAAACAAAGATACAGAAAAATAAGATAGAGAAATTGGATTTGGTTTTGCCATGTTTTTTTGTAATAACTGTTATGAAAAATGGTAGAGGATTTGTGCGGTTTTATAGATAAGGATTTGTAACATGTCTGTAATGTTTTGAGTAGAAACTTCAACTAACGCGTCTAATATTATTATTGGTCGAGAAGGTGAGAATTGTCGTATTAATTAATAATGATAATGATTTTTCTAATTTTTTTAATAGTCTTGTCTTTTATTTTTGGTAGCTTACTATGAGATATTATTCTAATAGTTGGTCTTTTGACTGAGAATTTATTTTGATTCAAAGAGAGAATGCTCATTATTAGGAGAGAGAGAAACGATTTATGAGAAAAGTCAAGCTAATTAATTGTGCTATGGTTAATTGAGGAGAGAAGAAAAAAAAATCAATTTTTAAAATAAAGACTCGTTAATGAGATTTGGAGAAATCCATTAAAGTGATGCATTAATCACCCCTTATTCTGTGCAATCTTGCACAGGTTACAAAATCCGTTTTATAATCAACCAATCAATTATCAACATTTTGATTTATAACTTTTAGAAGTACTATTTTTTATGATCTTTGACTTTTTTTTACAAAAATCATGTCATTATCCCTTCAAGATAAAAATAAAAATCATGTCATTATATACGTAAAATGAGGACAGCTTAATACTGAAGTATTACAATATTAATATTAATTGCTCTATGTGTGACTTCATATTTTGAATATGTTGTAAGATATTTTTCATTTTTACCACTATCAAATATATCACTTTCCATGTATATTATCCGACAATCATAAAAAATTCATCTCCCTTTCGATCGCACAATTGATTTTTCACAAAGTTCATAGCAAAGAAACTTCTTTTAATGGTTCCAATTGTCACATGCAATTGTGATGATAACTTAAAAAGTAAGTACACCGGTTGGATAAACAATATGTTTTTTAGTAATTTCTACCAATTTTTTTTTGAAAGATCACTAATCCCATCTAAATTAGAAAAATATTCACAAGAACTAACATCCATGATATAATTTATAATTGACTTTTGAGTCCATAAGCTCAAAAGAAGAAAATTCTGACAAAAAAATCGAACTAAATTGATAAATTTCTCCTTATTAAATGCAGAAATTAAACCTCTTAAATTTAAACTTGCTATACAAATATGCATTTCACTACTCACCTCCATAAATATGTTATTAAACTCTTGAACTTGTATGTCAATCATTTCGTAAAACACTATATACTTCAATTTTCTTTTTATCTTTAAAGCATTTTATATTTGGTTTAAACAAAAGTTAATGACTCTTTGTTTCTCACACTTGGTTTCTAGTTTCTACACACGGTAATATAACAACTTATGCATAGTGGGGTTAACATAAAATATCAAGTGGAGGCAAAATGTATGAAGCTAAGAGTGGGGTCAGCTGACCCCATACCTCACTACATGCATCCCGCCTAAGGTTGTCTACTACATTAATTAATTAATATAAAAACACGTAAACTGATTGATTCGTTAATTGACATGGCAGCACGTTATAAGATATGTGTGTTATCCGTAAAATATAAGTATATACACTATTAGAGCATATTAACTAAACTCATTTAGCCTTAAAAAAAAACTAAACTCGTTTAGAATTTAAAATATTCAATAACATCTATGTAATTCATTAAACCAATTATAATGCCAGGGAGTACTTTGAGCTTGCAATTAGCCTCCTTTGTAATAGCTAGTATATTCTTTCATGCCTCATAAGTGGGAAACTTCGTCTAACAAGTAACAGCCTGGTGTGTGTGTATGTGGTGACTTATCTTCATTGACTTTTAACTTTTTTTTGACCGGTTCTTCTTTGACTTTGCTGAGTTATATTGATTTTTTAATTTTTATTATTAATTTTGTTACAGTTACATGGATAATTAGTGAAAATATTTCATGTAATGGACAAATATATCAATAAAAACACTAAGTTTAAAATCTTGAGACCAAGAGATTTTAGGTTCGAACTTCGTTGTCATCTTTCAGACCTTGAAAAAGACTGGTTTAGATGATCAAAATCTTAAGCTTATAAAAAGAAGGACAAAATTAAATTGTGACACTAGTTTTGCATAACTGCGTGGTTGCTTCCTATAAAATTCAACCATGATTTGTCCACTTGTGGAAAATCAATTCAATTATAAAATAAACAGTTTCTATTATGATAATGGTGGAAAATTCACCAAACATAAATCATATTTTCAAAATCAATAAATTCAACATTTAACCACTCCACCGTACAATGGACTTTGTCTACTACTTTAATACTCCAATAGACTATACAACCAGGTTATGCAAGCATGCATCCCATAGTTTATGACTTGACAAAAACAATTCTACTTCAGCCACATTTGTGTCACAATTTGTCCTCATTATGTCCATGTATACTTCATGAGTCATGGTGTCATTCAAAATGACAATGCAACTTGACAAATACATACATAAATTACAAAATTTAATATTTTGAGTAAATTGATACTTTGGTCACTGGTGAGAGTCCATAGATACATTGAGCTTATATATACTAAAAGACCAATGACATAAAACGACTTGATTGACTCAAATAAAGCAGCAATATAATATAAAATCTCAAGAGTGGAAGACTCTGAATATATTCATATAAATATTTGAAGGGGTGTTTGATATAATGTAGCTTTAACCAACAAGTCTAAAGCAAAATGTGGCTTCATTACTCAAATCATGTCGCGGCTGTTGGGATAAGCTTCTAATTTGTGATGAAAACTCAAGTGAATCATGAAAACCAGGTGAAAGTTTTTGGAATTTTTTTATTTTTTGTAGTATTATGTACCAATAGTTGAAATTTTGACCACATGATCCACGCTTATCACAAGTTCTTTCTCTCTTGGTGCACACTTATCACAAAAAAATTTTATTTCAATCTTTCCGCTAATTTGAGTAAAGGGAATTTCTATTTGTACCCCGTGTTTTTCAAACACAACCACCTTTAAAAAAATCCATCAAAAAATTCTATTTTGGAAGTGCACTGTTGAATATAAATATATTTTAAAATACATCATTTGTGTGTGATGATAACTCCAATGGTATTTACACTACAAATGTCGATTTTTTTTTTATCTTGAAGCAGTTTGGTGCAGATGACACTACGGGTGTTCGCGGTGCGGTTTGGTTCGGTTTTGAGAGTAAAAGTCATCCGAACCGCAAGATAAAAAAGCATGCGGTTTGGTTTGGTTTGGTTGACTTTAAAAACAAAATTCGAACCAAACCAAACCAAACCAATGCGGTTTGGTTTGGATCGGTTAGTGCGGTTTTTTTGAGACGATATAATTTTTTGTTTCAAACATTAAAATTAAGTTAAAAAGCCGAAACGCAACATATTTTTCGCAATGTTTTAAATTTCATCAAACATTACAATTTAATTTTCATTTTACAATGTTTCCAACGACATAGAGCAAGTTAAAAACGTGGACAAAAAGTAATCATATTTTGTAAGAAATGCAAAATACTAAGATTTTATCATTCTCTAAAAGTACAAGCATCACATAAATACGTTTTTGAAATAAAAAGCAAAGAAGGAACTAAACAAGAGAAAAAGTATGTCATTTTATAAAAGTTTTCATAGTTTATAAGAGTATTGGTCTAGGTGACATATGTTTAATTAGTATTTTTCTTATGTTGCTGTTTGGTTTGGTTTGGTTCGGTTGGTAAAATGAAAACCGCAAACCAAACCAAACCATGCGGTTGAGTAAGAAAATGATCCGATTACATCCGAACCATATGCGGTTTTTTGCAGTTTCGGTTTGGATTGGTTCGGTTTGCGGTTTTTCTATTGAGTTGGTTCTGTTTTGAACACCCCTAATTTCCGTTGATCAATGACGGCCCTTATCTTACAGTTACATCTTAAAATCTATATAAAATATGATAAATCTTATGATCTTGGTGATGAAATTTTATTTCTAGAATTAAATGTCATTAGAGTGGTTCTAATTGAAAATCAAGTCTAAGCTCTTTGGGTGCGTTTAATTATTTTGTTAATGCTTGCATAGCTTATAATATGTTGTTAGTGCAATTCACTTGATTCGTTTGTTATCATAGAAGAAAAAGAAGAATAACACAAAAGATAAAGTTATTCGAGAGAGTTTTGAGAGAGATATGAAAGTGTTACGGAAAATTCAATTATCATTTTCACATACACATTAGTTATTTATACATCACAAGATGGAGCTATTTTTGCCTAACAACTAACTAACTGTCATATAACAAAACATTATGAACTCAACGTTATGTACTCTATCTCTTCTTACTTTCACTACAAGTAACTTATTACTATTGGTTAAAATAAATTAACTCACAAAATATATTGAGAGAATTTTTTCTAAATTGTAAATTCTCTCAAGACGCTCATCCTCCCATCAAAGAGAGAAACATTCAACTTCAATGTAGTCACAACATAAATTTAAAAACATTGATATGAAAACTAACATCTCTACAAATGAATGAAATAACATATTAAAATTCTTATCTTCCTCCCTTGATCAGAATCTTAGCTCTTATGTCAGATGTTGGAAAAACGACAAGAGGAAATATCTACCCAAACGGAAAAAATGAACAAAAGACAACTCAATTTTGTAAAAAATAATGATTACTCAACCTACAATTTTTACAAAGGAAAAATTGCAAACTCACACAACTACTCAGGTCATCAATATACTCAAAATTAGAATAGAGTCGTGCTGGTAAAGAAAATTCAAACTAACTATTTTTATTTATAATAACTTTCTACTTCATTTTTCTTTACACCATAATTGAGTATCTACTATGTCAATATGCATATGTAATTATCGTTGTGTAGGCTTGGGTTCCCAGATCGTGCCCCTCTAGGTTTCTGATTCTAATCCTCCTGGTATTAATAATCCATTAGTTAGGCCAGCCCATACATAACTTTACATTAGATTCAATTATATCCGTATTAATGGTGGGTTAATTAGATTGGTTCATGGATTAATCGGTTCTTGGCCGAATACAAAAGTTCTTAAAAGAAGAAAATTGTCCATCAATTACTTTGTCAAGCAAACTACTTACAATATTTTATTTTAGTAATATTGTTGAGATTGTAGCAATTCCATTATTAGAAAATTTGAACCAAATAGAGAATGACACGTGTAATGAAATGTTTGGTAGTTGTTCATACCCGTACGCCAAGCCATTGTTCTACGGCTATACAGGTCGAGATAAAACAGGGAAAAATATAGATGGCAAAAGAGAAGGTTATGATGAAAGCTAAAGTAAATGAGTTTACAGTGCACAATTGTTTGATTGAAAGTTGAAACAAGCAAACAAGAAGTGAAACAAAAGTCTCAGACGTGATCCAATTGTCATCGTATCCCCCACCATCATACCATATCTGCCACCATGGCTACCACTATAAGCTTCATTAATCCCAAAATATTAAGTATTTTTACCTTAATTGTGCTAGAAAATTTTGGAGCACAAAGAGTTTAGATTAATTAGGTTCAAGAAATCACGAAAACATATTCAAAATTAATCACTTATATCATCATGTCTTTCATTTTTTATATATAAAAGCATACAAAAAATATATTTAAAAAAATGAGCATATATATCCCCTAAAAAAATGAGCATAGATAATATAAAATTGTTTACGATCAGAAGTTATTTTGGAGTGTTTAGATAATATATATAT
>Ga0228711_1004522_pt1 | contig 21365 bp, 17 predicted proteins | sample MedpolnodulmetaG_2_FD_177996 | JGI IMG/M metagenome (GOLD analysis project Ga0228711, IMG submission 177996) | Root nodule microbial communities from Medicago polymorpha collected in Santa Monica, California, United States - brown nodules | ecosystem: Host-associated > Plants > Roots > Nodule... | reverse complement strand
TTGTAAATTTATTTCATGTTACATTTGTTTTACCCCCACTTAACAGGAAAGAGACCTTTGGCTGATGTATGGGCCTTAGACACAGCTGCCAAGCCTTATGAATGGCGCAAATTGGAGCCAGAAGGAGAGGGCCCGCCTCCATGCATGTACTGAATTCATGAATTCTACCTTTCTTGACTAATATTTTAACTTACTACATTTATATCAGTTTTATATGCTATAAGTTTGTAGCTTTTTCCTATTCCATAGCTCTATAATGTCTCGAGATATGTTCTGAGGGCAGTTATTCTTGTTTCGATTCAAAGCCTTGATGTCTTGAACTAGGTTGTGTAAGGACAATCATTAACTAGGTTCAGTAGAATTTAGCCCCTTCTTTCCAGTTTGTTAGATTATGTAGATATGTTTATTTGTTAGATTAATATGTCATTTGACTAATGTTTTTGTTTGTTCTGCTTGGTTTCATATTGTGACTTCGAATGTCAATGAGAGGGTTGCGCCTAATATTTTCATGTTTAGGATCAATAAAATCTTGAATTTGTTCTTAATGTACTATGTCTATTTCTCTCCTTTTCAATATAGAAATTTGATTTTATATTTACAGAATCAGTGCAAACTGAGTTTTCTATACTTCCACTAGTTCAGCTATGTCAAGCATAGTGTTAAGAGTTCAACATTGGATGAGATAAGGCTTGAACATAAGTTTAGAAGTGGGGGTAAGTAATCCTCACCTTACAAGCCGGTTTTGTAAGGCTTGAGTTAGGCCTAACCCAAATTCTAAGATGGTATTAAAGCCTATCCTAAATCCGTCGGGCAACCTGCTATCAGGTCACACTCCAGATGTCCTGTCATGGGCGTGAGGGGTGTGTTCAGAGTCCCACATTGGATGTGATAAGACCTGGACATAGGTGGTAACAACCGTTTACTATGGCCTTGTATATTCTTGCTCGTCTGGTCTATTGGTTAGTCGTTGCTTTATTCTTTCTTCAGTTTGGGAGCTTATTGATATCAGAGTAGGATCACCTTTCTGCATGCTTTATGCGTGTTAACAATAACATTGCAAATCTTGAGTAGGGCCCTATGAGTTGAAGTTTGACATATAATGTGGAAATTTTTGGAAGGAGAAGTGTGAAGTTATGAATACTATCATTCTGTAATAGAAAAAAGGCTCCTTTAAATTGAAGCTGTCTCTAAGATGACCAAAAAATGGTGTTTAATAAAGTGTATTGTGATTTTCACCCACTAAATGATCTAAGAGTATATACACTTTTACTTGCTCATATTGGAGAGAAGCGGACTTTAGATGAGCTTTTTCTATTGTTATTTATTTTCTTATTATTTGATCAATCTTGACACATTTTCGTTAAATCGCTAATCAGTGATGTTTTGTTTCCGGAATAAAGTAACCTCAAGGTTGCTATGGTTTTTTTTTTGAGCAAAATATAATACTTTATGAACCATGGTTGATGTCATCAAATAACTATGAAATTTTTTCTTCTATTTGTTTTTTGTTGGCTATCATGTTGTGGTTGGATTTTTTTATAATGCGTGGTTGAGTTGCTGTTTTTTCATTTTCTTCTGGGTAGGTATGCAACTGCAAGTGCACGCTCTGACGGGCTTCTTCTGCTTTGTGGAGGGAGGGATGCCAGTAGCGTTGTGAGTTATCCATCTGCTCAGAAATTTTCATTTTCTTATTCTGTTGATTTGGTTCACCATGCAATCTTTTAATTGTTTGACAATATAATCTGAATTTGTCATCAATACTTGATATCACTTTCTCTTTATCCTTTTGTCAATGACTTGCGTGCATAGTGATCCATCCAGAGTTAATTACATTTTATATTTGTCTATTTGTTGAAGTAAAGAGTTAATTATATCTTTACTTTGAAGTTAAATATGCAGAACATGATAGTTTGCTTAAGTTGTCTTGTCTCATGCACTAGGTAGGTCCGTGTTTTTTGGTTTTCTATATTTAAGCTTTATGAAGTAAGGACACTAGGGGTCAGAACAAGGTATTCTTAAGAGTCGAAAAAATTAAAACAAACTAAAACATGGATACCTGGCATGCAACAGAACAGTTGATTCTTTATGAAAATTGGATTGATCAGAAGGCATTGACATGACTTGATATGTGTAGTCATGGTTATTCCTATCAATTTCTCATTCTGCATTCCAGTCCCATTTTCTTAAAACAAATAGTACTTGGGGGATTCATGTAATTTTTGTTAAACTGATATATATTTTTATGTTACTCTTCTATATTATTTACTTCTAATATTTGGACTTATATTGATTCCCCCATGCCCCTCTCCGCAAATTTTAAATACAGCCACTTGCTAGTGCATATGGACTTGCTAAGCATAGAGATGGTCGTTGGGAATGGGCAATTGCACCTGGTGTCTCACCATCTTCAAGATATCAGCATGCAGCGGTGAGATACAGTTCGTTTTATTTATTTTTTAATTAGTTGTATATTCCAATGATCATAATTTACTTGTTTGATGATTCTAGGTGTTTGTTAATGCACGGCTCCATGTGTCTGGCGGGGCTCTTGGTGGAGGACGGATGGTAGAAGATTCGTCGAGTGTTGCAGGTAATTAATTGTGGTATTGCTTAAAATTTGTTTGTTCTTTTGACTGGTACTTTTTTCTTTGGCCATGTTTGACCTTGATTGCAAGTATAACAAACTAGTTATTGGTTTTTTTGTCTTTGCTCTTTCAATCTTCCTTCTTCTTCTACTCTTGTGTAGTGTGCACATGTAATTTTCATATTTTCAAAAGTGCGACTTATTTTCAAAAGCCTGAAAATATAGAACGAGAACATACTTGTGGAAACCTGGATGACTCTGTTTAAGTAATAATAACAAATACTTTCGGAGTTTCATTATTACTGTAGCTACTGTTTGTAGGGTAGCTTGCTGGTGCCTAGTTGCTGCTGTAACCTTTAGTTATAGTTTACCAATGGTAATTTTGTGTACTTATTTTTTATGGGAAGGCAAGATTTATGCTTGTGCCAATTGATGCCATCTTTAGAAGCTTATTTTTACGTTTATTGTTTCCATTGTAGTGTTGGACACTGCTGCTGGTGTTTGGTGTGATACAAAATCTGTTGTTACTACTCCAAGAACGGGTAGATACAGTGCTGATGCAGCTGGTGGAGATGCCTCAGTCGAGTTGGTCCGGCGTTGCAGGCATGCCGCCGCTGCTGTTGGTGACCTAATTTTTATTTATGGTGGTTTACGTGGTGGTAAGTGATAAATCTAATTTTTTGTATATTCATGTTAATGGAATCTATTTCCTGTTTTGTGGTAGTTTGATCATTGCAATTTTAGGCCAGCCTGCTGTCTGGTGACAATTTAGTTAGTTTGCCCCCTCCTTTGGTATTCAGTTAGATTTAAATGGTCTATTATTGGGAAATGATTCATGATATGATATGAGATTTGGTGGTAGTTTTTGTTGCTGTCTTCGGTTTACATGCTTCTTATAAATATTTTGATTGTATTCGTTTCTGTGGATATTTGTTTGGATTTGAAGCAGAAGGTAGAGAATTTTATTGTCTTATATCAGAATATGAATAACTCATAAATGATGCTAAAAGAAGAGTTGGGATATAGAAAACTTTGGAAAAATAGTGTTTGAAGAGCATATCTAGACTGTTAAGAGAAACATCAGGTATTACTATTCAACTAGGTTTACCATTCACATAGGCTATAACATGGGTGAACATTTATGAGAGATGATTTCATTATATGCTCATATCAAATATTTTGTCGTTGATCTAAACGGTAACATTAGTTGGACTGTTCTTGAGCATGTTGCATCATCAATCCCTGTTCATCTTGCAAGACGTTTTCTTTCGTATTCCACAATTTTATTGTGTGGTGAGTCTAACTTTTTATTTTATGAGCGTGACTGGTCATAATGTTGTGTTTATGCTGCAGGAATCTTGCTGGATGACCTACTTGTTGCTGAAGATCTTGCTGCTGCGGAAACAACAAGTGCTGCTTCACATGCTGCTGCTGCAGCAGCTGCCTCTGATGTACAAATGGGAAGAGTACCAGGACGATATGGATTTGTTGATGATAGGACAGGACAACCAATGTCCGACACGGGTGCTGATGGTGCAGTTGTTTTGGGAAATCCAGTTGCTCCCCCTGTAAATGGTGACATGTATACTGATATCAGCACTGAAAATGCCTTGCTTCAGGGGTCTAGGTATGATAGGTTTTACGGTAAATACACTCTACCACTAGAGAGAGATACTTAAATTATACGTCATATAATGTTTTTAATTATAATCCTTTCCCTAGTTGTTAGATGAAATGCGCCACACTTAAGTACATTTAATGCAATAAACCCCCAATAGATTTTTCCTTTTTTGCAACTATAAGTGTAATTAGCAACAAATTGTGAAAACTTTATTACTGATTTTAGTAATTTAAATTATGAAATGACAAATGAAAACTCCCCCTACTAGTTGGCTTTGGAACTTCACGCAATTATTTTTATTTTTATTTTACAACAAAATTTTTAATAGATTAGTTGTATAAAATGATAATTATAATCAGAAAGAAAATTTTACTAGATTAGTTGTAACCTTAGACGTCTTTTCTTTATAAAATGAAATTTTCTTTTCTTTCTAATGACAAATGAAAATTTTCTTTTATCTTCTATAAACTTGACAATAGGAGTGCGAAATTATACTGAAAGTCAGAGAAATAAAAATGCTCCAAAGAGGTTTTCTTTTGACATTTAATCTATGATGGGAGGGAAGTGTGATTTTTGAAATTAGAGGAGAGTAGTGCCATTTAAATATCTATCAGCTGAGGGAAATACAGTTTGCCCTAGTTTTTATTATCTCATTAGGGGAAATATTAAAACTTTTCCTCTCTGGCTCCGTCATTTATATGAAAAACTTTGAACAGGAGAACTAGCAAAGGAGTTGAGTATCTGGTTGAAGCATCTGCTGCAGAAGCTGAAGCTATCAGTGCCACACTAGCTGCTGCCAAGGCACGGCAAGAGAATGGAGGAGTTGAATCACCTGATCGGGACCGTGGGGCTGAGGCTACCCCTAGTGGGAAACAAATATCTTCCATGATTAAGCCTGAATCTGGAGGCCCAAATTCCGGTGGAGTCAGGCTGCATCACAGAGCTGTGAGTAGTAAATTTTGATTACTAAGGGAAATACTTATTGTCATGTTTTCATGATTTATTCAAGTACAGTTTTGTCTGGAATTTTTCTCAGGTGGTTATTGCCGCAGAGACTGGTGGAGCATTAGGTGGCATGGTTAGGCAGCTTTCAATTGATCAGTTTGAAAATGAAGGCAGAAGGGTCAGTTATGGGACTCCAGAAAGTGCAACTGCTGCTAGAAAGTTATTAGATCGGCAGATGTCTATCAATAGTGTCCCAAAGAAGGTATATTTGTCTCTAATAACTAACTTACTATTGAGTGCAGAGGGTGCATATAACTGTGATGGTGGAAAATGTTTTCAATTGGCTATAACATTTTGGACTTATGATTTCAGTACTGTCATTTCATTAAATATTTCAGCCTCTCTAATAGTGTTTATCATGGTCAAACTCAATTAAATAATGTGAAAACACATGATTGGGTGATCAAAATTAATTTCTATTAGGAAAGTTATATACATTTCATTTAATAGTTCAGCAATGGATCAGATGCATTATTCTGATTGGTTTTAAACACAACATAAATTATTTAATGCTGACATTTCCTTTAATGGCTCGGCAATGGGTCAGGTGCAGAACATCTGATAAGTTATGTTCGTTAACCTTCCTTTTGTTGTCGTTCTACTACATCACATCTTTCTGATGATGGGTATAATCCGAGTGTGTTGTACTGAATCTGGTCCGATGTTGAGTTTTTCATACCTATTTTGTTGAATCACCTCTCATACTTATTTTATTGAATTCATCAAGCTTAGCTTCATTTTATGCTCAGCTTGTTTCTAATTAAGTTTCTTAACCTTCTATGTAGGTCATAGCACACCTCTTAAAGCCTCGTGGCTGGAAACCACCAGTTCGACGGCAGTTTTTCTTGGATTGCAATGAAATTGCAGATCTTTGTGATAGTGCAGAGAGGATATTTTCCAGCGAACCAACTGTCATACAGCTTAGGGCACCAATTAAAATATTTGGTGATTTACATGGGCAGTTTGGGGATCTCATGCGCCTCTTTGATGAGTATGGTTCACCATCAACTGCCGGTGATATAGCGTAAGTTCCTTAGTTCCTGTTGAATGAGAGAAAAGAGAGACATATGCTGAAATACCGTGTGTCTGAATAGCACAACGGAAGATTTATTATATAGAAGTAAGTAGCTTAGGGCCTAAGCTATGATATATTTGTAGAATGAATATTCATCATAATATTATATCCTAAGTAACTTAGAGAGTAAGCTAAAATATATTTAGAGCATAAATATAATTATTTACTATATATTTATATATCAACAGTTCCCATGGATGGTTTTATATAAGTAATGGATAATTACTTTGGGACATTAGTGGAGTGCATTTCTTGTCTATTTTGTAGCTTAAAAGGCCAATAGGTTGTTTAGTAATATGTCTATGCATGCTTATTAGTGTATCAAGATGTCAAAATGACAACCTGCATTATTTAATTATTTGTGCCACTTAGTTTGTTACCACTTACCATCACCAATCTAACTGATTCTTGTCTTTGCATTGTAATCTATCAACTATCAGGTATCACTTGCCATCACGAATATGCATTGCATGCATTCCCATCATGGAATACTATGATATAAATCTATTGCTTTTGTAGTTTTTTTTTTGTTTACATTGTGCTTTGATTGGGATTTCTGTGACAGTCTGCATCGGATTGCATTGTAATCTGTAACAATATCATATATTGCGAGATTTAGTGCATAAAAACGAAAAAAAAATTCATCTGTTGATCTGATAGTCGATAGTTAGAATAAAATAATGATGCCAAAATTTTCTTGCCTCATAGCTAGCATTAGCATGTGTATAAGCATAATGATAACAATGTAGGCATCCAATTTTTTCTCTTGCTAATTTTGTGTTAATGACAATCAGATATATCGATTATCTATTCCTAGGAGATTATGTTGATAGGGGCCAACACAGCCTGGAAACTATAAGTCTTCTGCTTGCTTTGAAGGTACTGTGGATTTATAGGCTGTTTCTTTGTATTGCTTATCAAGTTTGATGGTGTCTGGTTTATGTATGCTTATGTGAAATTTGCAGGTTGAGTATCCAAACAATATTCATTTAATACGTGGAAACCATGAAGCTGCAGATATTAATGCCCTTTTTGGTTTTCGAATTGAGTGCATTGAGAGGATGGTAAGGAATTTCATACATGAGAAAACATTTTATACATGGGAAAACATATTTTGTGTGCTGAAGCAACATTATAATTTTCTGCTCAGGGTGAGAGAGATGGAATTTGGACATGGCACCGGATAAACCGTCTGTTTAATTGGCTTCCTCTTGCAGCACTAATTGAGAAAAAAATTATTTGCATGCATGGGGGTATTGGCCGGTCAATAAATCACTTGGAACAAATCGAGAATATTCAGCGTCCTATTACAATGGAAGCAGGATCAATTGTGCTGATGGATCTTTTATGGTTGGTGCATTTCTATGCTCTTACATGTTGATGATAATTTATTTTCACGACCTTTTGAAGAATGACAGCGTGAAATGGTTCTATAGGTCTGATCCTACAGAGAATGATAGCGTGGAAGGGCTGCGACCGAATGCTAGAGGTCCAGGCTTAGTTACTTTTGGGGTGAGTCATTTTTACTTGCTTATTTTGCAAAATGATTATTATTTTATTATTTAGTTGCATTTTGCCTGGATAATGATATAAATAGATATTACATGTGATGGCAAGTATTTTGATACTGATTAATACAATTTATTTGATTGAATTTGATGAACTTAGAATGCTCATGTACTGATTTTTTCTTCATTCTAGAAATTATATTGATTGATTTGTGTACCGAGTTTTGAAGCATCGTTTGAGACTTAGAGATCAATTGTACAATATTTATGTCCTAAATCATTTGCAATCTTATGGCACATCTGTTAGACAATTATATTTGAAGCCATGCTTGGTTTGGAAAAATGATTTACATTTATTTAGAACTGATTACAGAATAAATAGAATCCCGACTGCAACAATATTTGGACAAACTTTTCTTACCTACTGACCGAACTCGTGATTACCGGGCCCCTTTCCTTGGTTTAAGACCAAAAAAATAGGGTGAATAAATAGAAGATAAACTGGGCCTGAACATCAATCTAATCCTAAAAATCAGGACCCATAATCTCCTCAGAGTCTGTGCACTAAAAACAGGAAAAAGAAAATAATACACTTGAGCCTATTAAAACAAATTGTTAATGCCTAGCTGTACACCCAGATCAAATGATTTTCGTTTTTTCACCAATGTTATCCACCGACACTATGTATAAAGACATGAAGTACGAAAGAAAACAAAGCTGATTATTTCCATCTATTTGTAGTTGTTATCAGTCTTACATTGGATAAGATAAGGTCTGAAAACAAGTATATAAGTGGGAGGGGTTGAGTTAGGCCCAACTCACAGTACAAGCCGGTTTTGTAGGGGTTGAGTCAGGCCCAACTTAAATTTTAAGATGGTATGAGAGCCTATCCAATTAGACCACTTGCTATTGGGTCTCTTGCTACCGGGCCACTCGGGTCAACCCAAAGTCTAACGTATTGTAGCTTCAAAGAGTTGTACTACATTTATGACTCATATATTCCCTTCTCATTTACTGATGCTACTGTCATTGCCAGCATTTGATTTTTCCTCTAATTTTAAGACTCCCTTTTATGACAGATGTAATTTTTGTCGTTAGTTACAGGCGCCTTGTCATATATTTTTTTTGAACAAGGTGCCTTGTCATATATTATTGATTGTACTTTTTTGAATATTAAATTTGTGCTATATAAGAGGTTAAACTTGTGTATATTGTAATGGTATTATGCCCTTCTAATATCTAAATGTTGTTTGCTGTTGCAGCCTGACCGTGTAATGGAATTTTGCAATAACAATGATCTTCAGCTGATTGTTCGTGCACATGAATGTGTGATGGATGGCTTTGAGCGTTTTGCTCAGGGACATTTAATCACCCTTTTCTCAGCTACAAACTATTGCGGTATTTGATCACAGCTTGTACTTTGTACATTGCACTTCCCTCCTTAAATTATTTTCCCTATTAAATTTTGGCGTGTGTGGGAATAGGTACTGCAAATAATGCTGGGGCGATATTAGTTTTGGGTAGGGATCTTGTGGTGGTTCCTAAACTGATTCATCCATTACCACCTGCACTTTCACCAGAAACTTCACCAGAACGTCATATTGAAGATACCTGGATGCAGGTATTCTGTCAAATATTTTTTATAAAATGGTTTGCAGTTGGCACCCTCTTAGTGCTGCTTAAAATTGCACCTATCAAATATACACATGCACGTCTAAGTAAATTTCGAACTGATCTATTGCAAAATAATAGGATTGGACTTTCTCTCCGCACTTTATTTATTATAAATAATTTTATTGGGGTGTTAATTACAGGAGTTGAATGCTAACAGACCACCAACACCAACTAGAGGTCGTCCTCCTGTAGCAAATGACCGTGGTTCGCTGGCTTGGATATAGTGATAATTAAGAATGCCCTTAATGTTTATGCAATGAGGTTGTGGTTGTGCTATCGCCTGAATTTCGGTGTTATGTACATAGCATGATGCCATTTACCATGGGTATGCGAGCTTTCTGATCTTTAATACTGTGGAAAGCATGAAGACTTTCACAGTGCTGGTTCTCACAAGTCAGTCAGCAACCCTATAGAAGATACATGTTCGAGAAGCAAGGTTGGTACCTGCTGGTAGGTACACCGTACACTACTCATACAAAGCTAGAAGATGCAGTTGGGGTTCCACCCACCCATTGTAAATGAGCCATTGGTACAAAATCAAGATCATGGTTCTGTGTCATGGATTGTTAGTGTTGGCTATTTTTGTCATTGTATTTTATATATTTTTTACTCATCACCCCATGTTATCATTCTTTTACAAGATCACAAGGACAACGGGGTTATAATATTTTTTTTTCTTTTTCTTTCTTTTTGTGATGGTGAGATATATGAGAAATCTTTCTTGGGGGTCCCTGTATCATAGGTGTTGTTGTGTTATTCTCAATCAAGCAATGTACAATTAATTGTGTGAATCAACATATTCCGACACAGAAATGTGAATTTTGATAAAAAATATTATGTATTTTTATGTATTTTTCCTTGTGCAGCAAAGAGCTTGGGGGGACTGAATTAAGTTCCTTTATTATCATTATTATTGTTGTTGTTGTTGTTGTTGTATGATGAAGATGATTATGATGTAATCTGAGACATCCTTGCTCAACTTAGTTATACATAATAAAATTGTAGTTGCCTCATGCATGCTTCTCAGAGTTGTCGTGCATAATAGCCATAGTAGAATAGATTCCAACTTTTTTCCAAATAATGTTATAATAACATCTTTGTAGAAGGGTATTTGGGTCCCATCTCTTGGTGTATTCAAACCGGAGAGACTCATGAACTTTTACAAATAATGGAAAGCTAACATTGGGTTTAGTCATGGGTGCAATTAGGGGTCTAAATGGGTTCAATTACTTTTCCTACCCTATTCATTTACTCGTGCGCCCTATTTTTTTTTCTTCAAAAATACCTTTAGTCTGGATTACATAATCTGAATTGCTTCCGGATTACGAAATCCGAACAAATTCGTGGATTTTGAACTTGAAGAACCCTGATGGATTCTGATACCAATGTGTAATGGATAAATTCAGATTATAGAATCTGGACTGGTTTTACCATTCCGGATAATGTAATCCGAAATGCGTCAATCACCATGTAGAAAGTCAACATTTGGGGTGAAAATTGATGTTTCCGGATTATATAATTTGGAAAGTGTAAAAACTGTCTGAATTATATAATCTGAAACTGCATCAGCACAGAGGCAAAAGTCATCTCTTTTGGCGAGCCTTTGTTTTAGAGCATGTAGTCAAATGTTTTGGCCTTTGACCATTTGTTCAAACAGAAAATTCAATTTATAACATAACAATTAACAACACAATATAATTTTCAAACATTCAAACATTAACTAAACATAAAAATTAAAATTATCCAAGTGTTACATAATTAGAAATCATCAAAAATATTCAAATATAACATAACAAGATTTAAAATTACAATCAACCCCTTATCACTACACCACTACCACCACTGCCACCTTTGGAACCCCTGGCACCCCTGCCACCTTGAGTAGCTCCCCTACGGCGGCAAACCATCCCACCATGCACCTCTCTCAATACTTCCTCTAAATGTTGCCATGCCTCAGACCCTTGCTGCACCTCACCACTAAACATAACAACATACACATGGTCTTTGATGTGGCCCAACCTTTCGCTCAACTTTACGTACCCATGCTCTCCATCCTTCTGAGCAGCAATCTCATCAATGGCCTCCCGCTTTGGTGGCCTCGGCACCAGAACCTCCATGTCTGGAAGAATCATGCGTGGATTAAAGAAGTCATAAAACCAGTGGATATATCCCTATGCTGCCTCCACACCATACACTGTAGGGTGACCCAACTCCTGAGGTGTCAATGCATAATCAAGAGCATGCTGAAAGCGGAGGGTGATTTCCCCTAAGGTCTGCCGGGGAGGTGCACTCTCCAATGGATGTCTCGGGACAGTCTGAACGTACCCAAACTGACGAAGCACCCGCTCCGGCAGATATCTCACCATGCAGTTACCGTATCTGAGTCATCCTGACTAAAGCCTGACCCGCTCAAAAGGACATGCCTCACGGTGCTCAACATATGGGGCCATGACAACGTCCGCAGATCCAGTGCATCCACATGTGCTATGTACTCGTCTGGTGTAGACAAACCCATTTGTGGTGCAAAAAGCATGGCGCGTGGATATTCCTCCCGATATCCACCCCACGCATCCTTGCTGCCTATACCCCTGAAGTGCTGATAAATCCAAAATATTAATATATAAACAATCAAAACTTAGAGATGAAAAAACAAACATAATTATTAATTTATACCTGTAACAAAGACAAGTATCCTGATAGATGCTTGTAGTTCCAATGGGCAGCATGGTTAAGCTTCCTATACAAGTTAGATAGTGCAGCAAGTCCATGAAAAACCCGAAACAACCTCAAGGTCTCTGAAGTACCACTGGTAGACAACATCCACATAGGTGTCACTCTTTTCAGTGAAGAGCGTGATCCCCACCAAGAACATCAGATATATCCGCAGTCCCGCAACCTCTGCACCCCCTCCTCCATGCCACCCTCATTATCTAATGCCAACTGCAGTTGGATACGCTCCTTGAAAATCCTCCTCAAGTACCTAAACCATGCATGTGCACCTATGGTCTCAGTCACCTCATCAAGAGCATCTCCAGCAGTAGACCCCAAATACGTCATCGTCATCTCCACCGCCTTGTCCCTTGAAATAATCTCGTGGGACAGAAGCATGCCATCAATGGGGAGATGCAGCAAACATGACACATCATAGAGTGTCACCGTCATCTCCTCAAACAAATACAGAAATCAGGTCCTAGTCAATTTGACTGTAGCTGGTATCTTGAAGCCAAGAAAGACAGGTGGCTCTTAGTCTCCTCGTGCCACCTCTCCGCAAATGCAGAAATCAGGTCCTAGTCAATTTGACTGTAGCTGGTATTCTGAAGCCAAGAAAGACAGGTGGCTCTTAGTGCATCACGCCACCACCGTGTGTTCATGATAGGCCTGGTATCGTCATCATGCATCATATCAATCTTCTTCCCATTGTTGATGCATTTTAAATTGTTCCGCCACTGAAAAAAATTAAAAACAAAACATTAACATCAGTTTCACAAAGATAAGGTGAGTTAAACTAGATATCAAATTTAAATACAAATAATTAATCATAGGCAATGACTTATACCATATTAACAACAGTTTACAATCATTCATTAAAATATCACATTAATACTTACCACTCCCTCCGACGTCTTCCTGGCCACATGCACAGTACCTCGTCAACAGTGTAGTGTCATGTGGGCCACCGGGGTAGTCATCAAGAGGATCAAGGTCTTGCTCCACCACCTTCTTCCCCCTCCTCCGCCGTCACTGCTGCTGCTGGGCATCCTCCTCCACATCCTCCTCTGTTGCCTCAGCATCATCCTCCGCCTGATGCTCCACGTCCATCTGCTCATAATCTGGGTCCAACCTCAACAACAACACGGTGTGGCCTACCAGCCCTACGCCTAGGAGCCTAAACTACACCCTCAGCTGCTTCACGACGCGCTCGACGACGCTCTTCCCACTCTTTCCTAACGAATGTGTGGCATGTAACATGCTGATCAACGTCATCCATAACTATCACATGCATAACATAAAAGGATTCAAATTTGGAGCACAACACAACACAAAAAAAGGAAAAAAATGCACTCGAATTTGTCCGGATTTCATTTTCCAAATTGCAACAATCTAGTTTGAAAAACAAAATCCGGACAGCTGCAGTGCCCAAGAAAGAAAAAAAAAACCCCAAATTAACTTGCATGCATAAGGATTTCGAACTAACCTTCACTTAGATGTTTGATAAGGTTTGAAATGCGGTGATTTTAAGCAAGAAATCTCCAAATTTGGACCAATTTGTAAAATGGGGGATGGGGGGTCGAATTTGTCTGGATTACATAATCCGGAGGGCATGTTTGTCATATTTGTAGGGCGCGTGAGTATGTCATAGGATGGGAAAAGTAATAGTCCCAATTATTTGGGTTAGAATTTTTAAAGTTGTTCATTTGGACTAATATTTTTTTATGCGGGAAATTATGACATACGGTGGGAAAAGTAATAGTCTCAATTATTTGGGTTAGAATTTTTAAAGTTGTTCATTTGGACTAATATTTTTTTAAGAGGAAAATGCTAACAAGTGCTCTAATAATTAAATAACCTTGAATAGTAAATTTTTATGACAATATATGTATTCAAAGCATTTAAAATTGAAGTATTTAACTTTTTCAATAAATAATTTTTTATTTGGAATCCTTAAAGAATGCAGTTAGAACTTTGTTCGCAAGACCATTCTAAAATGTCTATATTTTTATTTATTTTTTTTACAAAAAAAATGTCTATTTAGAAACAGTATATTAAGAAAGTGGACCGACCATATTTCAAAGGAAAATACTCCACTAACATTTGATATTTGTTATTAAGATTATAGAACAGTTTTTTTTTTGTCATCGTGAGCTTAGCTCAGTTGGTATGAACAATACATAAAATATGCAAGGTCGGCCACCACAAAAAAAATATGCTTAAGGTTTCACTACCATTTGTCATTAAAATTATAGAAACGAATAAGGCTAATATGAACCACTTCTATAGCTGGTCCATAGTGTAACACACTATTTTCAGTCATTAGATTCATCTACAAATCCACACAATATTATGTTGCAAAACCACTACACCGCGTTGCATCAATGGCTATACAAAGCAAGTATCATAACCACGATACCATAATTTACGATTTCAAGAATTTAAGAGATCAAATTGCTATAATTTTATGGACTAAAGTTGTTTTTCACTCAAAAATCTTATCAATAACATGATAACCGTGCTATGGTTTGTAACTAAATCATAGTGATCTAGGATTCTAATTGCATTCTTCCCAACACAAAATACTTTAATAGTCACTGACGGATGTATATATTGACATGTGATACATGCAATACCATTAACAACAAATTGGAAACAAAATCACACTCCATGATTGTTAATAATTTAATCCTAAATTTGTGTTGGTTTGTTATCCATATTGGTAAGTTGTCACCCCCACCATCAGAAAGTGGCAGCTAAATAAATATATTTCAGTTGAGAGCTGATGATGTTGTCATCGTCACGATCATTTGTTTCATGTTTTAATCATATCATAATAAAATGTCCTCATGATGTTGCAAATACACATGGAAATAATATTTACTTTCTTATAGTTGTAGGCCCTTGCCAATGTTTTTGAATGCATGGCTAGCATCTCTTGTCTTTATGCTTAAAGGTTAGTCTTTCAATTGTTAGAATAATCCAATGATAGAGTAATTACATGAATACTAAAGACCAACCTTTAGTTATTGAAATTGTGGACACTGACTTTGATAATCAATTAGTTTGATTATGTTGTACAATAATGATGATGGTCTAATCAATGTTTATGAGTTAAAGAAAGTCAAGTTATTTTCCTTTTGTGAGGAAGACAATTAATATTAACGTTCGTTTAAATTCTCATATGTGGTGGTCGAACCCTTTTGTTTATATGGGCATTGGCTAATTTGTTTTGGTTTTGTTTTTTTTTTTGATTTATTCGGTTGTATACTCTTGAGGTCTTTTTTGGTACGCCTTATGCTATTAATGAGTATCCTATTTGTAACATACTACATTTTTGCTTGTCAAAGAAACTTTTATAATCAAAGATTGGCCTTGGATTGTTGAATTTATCATGCAACTAATTATATATATATATTTTTTAATAATTATATTAATCCAACGATCAACCTATAATTGTAAATTGTGGAGATATTGTAGCTTTGATATTAGAGACTATATATGTAATTAGGATAAAAACCTTGGTGTAATCAACAAATTAGTATGAGTTAGCTTTTTGATTCTAAATTCTTGAGTATGAATTAGTCACCATCCAGAAGGGGCAAAACAAATCAGGGAATGATCATAGTGTTCCCAAAAAATAAGACCAATATTTAGACATGACACAACCCATTCTGAAACCTCATTGGCTTGTGGATTACAAAAGCATAAAAGTTGAAAAGTTAAAGAAACAATGATGATAGATAGATCATGTTTTATTGCAGGACAAGACATTCCCACCAAGTCAAAGATGAGCTAAGATTATGTTGTACAATGTAATTGATTATTAACCAATGACAAAGAGTAATAGATATATAATATATATTATAAATTATTTGACAACTTACAAATAAAGTAGTAATTCTCACTATCCCTTTTCTTTTATTTGACTACACTACATTACACCTCTTGAAGGATTTGAACTTAGTAAACATAATAACAAGGAAATATGGAGTAATAAATACTACCTCCGTCGGTAATTATAAACCTCTTTTGCAGAGCGTAAAAGAGTGTTTATAAAAAAAGACGGAGCTAGCGGTGTTTGAATTTAAGCAATGGATGTTGTTGGATTAATTAGAAGCAGTAATAGTAAATTTTTGTGATTGTTGTTGAGGTGTGACTCATGAGGTAGCAATGCAATATGGTTCCCAAAATAGAAAAGACCTTCTTGAATCCTTGCAACTCTTCAAATTATGAACCAAGTAATCACCATTCTTCCCTTTAAGAACCAAAACTTGTTGCTTGTCATTTGAGACATGGTTGATGTTCATGTTCTTCATATCACCTGCTGCAGACACAACAATCTTATTCTTATTGTTGTTGTTATTATTCTCTTGATAAGGTCCAAGTGGATAATTACCACCTTTTGTTGCTGTTGTTGTTGGTTTTGTGGTCCTCCAATAATGTTCATAAGCATTTAAATTGAATGAACCAGTTGCTGCATTTGGTGCTGATGGAATCAATCTAGCCACTCTTGGCCTTGGTGGAAGTGATTTTACCATTTGACTAGCTTCCACCACTTGAACATCTTTGTCTTCAAAATTCTTGTTATCCACTTCATTATTGAACTTCTTTGACCACTTTGGATTCCTGTTCAATACTCCAATTGGCTTATTCACCATCTTATTATTTGATCCTATCCAATGAATACTACTCTTTATAGTAGTTTTATCAAATGACATAAATGACCCTTTCTCTATCACACTCTTAGATCCTCCATCTCCATCTGCATCTTCAACTTCCTCATCTTCAATTTCATCTTCATATTCATATGGATCATCCTTTTCTTCCTCAAACCCTTCAAACTCTTCCTCCAATTCACCTACTCCATCATTCTCTTTCTCATCATTCTCACCAATTTCCTGGTCTTGATTTGCAAAAGTGAGGACAAGTCTACCATCTTGGCGTTGAACACAGAAGTTGTTCAATGAAGGAAGAGACACAGCTTCTAAAACTAACCTTCCGTTGTCGCGATGTGGCCTCATTTGAAGAGAAGGACCGTCTTGGCGAGAGAGTGAAGGAAGTGGTGGAGGGAAAGATCGCGGTGGCGATTTCTTAGTAGTCGCGGCAACACCACCATAATTGAACCTTGCCACCTCTAACACTTCTTGTTCTTTGTCTTCCACTTCTTTTTTGTCTTCTTCAGGTTCTTGTTCTTGTTGGTTTTGTTGATGTTCCTCAGTATCCTCTGTCTCTGACGGAGGATAAGAGGACAGCAGTCCATCAGAACCTGTCTCGGATCCGAGACTCTCAGATGGAGGATAAGAGGACACCGGGCCATCAGAGCCAGTCTCGGATCCGAGACTCTCAGTACAAATTTCAAGACTCTTCCTAGACAAAGAGCTTTTTGTCCTTTTAGCAAGAGGGTGAATGTAAGGTGGTAGAGATTTGGAGATTTCATCATTAGTCTTCAAACACATGAGTGAACCCCATGTATCAAATGACCCACCTTTTTGTTGCTCTTCCTTTTTGTTCTTTTGGATTGAACTCCAAATTTCAAGCCTCTCTCTTTCAGCTTCAGCTTCATCATCAAGCTTGGTTTCTTTGAACTCACCATCTTCTTCAGAGGCTGAAAATGAGTTGTTGGGGTGCAACTTAAAGAGATTTTCAGATGATGAAATCTTCTTGATGAGATTAGAGGAACCTTTTGGAGGAAGCCATTTCTTGGAGGACATGTCAGCTGAGAGAGTTCTTCTGAGAGAAGGTGGTGAATTAGGTGTGAAATTAGTGTCACTGTTACAGTTCAAGATAGTGACTATGCCTTGTTTCTGATTGAGCACAGTGTCTTCTTCTATCTTCATGGTCATGCAAGTTGACATGTTCGATACAAATTGCACTTATCTGCATATACAATACAATAACTCATCAATATTTTGAACACAAAACACCAAATAACAAAATCCAAAAGGAGCAATATATATCACTCTTATTTTTGGCTAAAATAAAAACAGTTTTTGTTTTAGTTTATTATCTTACTAAATTATAATCAAATCTTAACTAACTTATCTTATTTACTATAATTATTTCAAAAATACTTCTCATTTAATTCACGACAATAGTAAAATGCCAGGATACTTTAGAAACAAATATCATTGAGAGTAATTTAGAGGATAGATTAATTTTTATATAAATTACTTAAAAAGATTACATCAAATTAACTAATATTTTTTGCATGTATATAAATAGTTTGTTTTGTTTATAGTTGAGTTCAAAGCGGTATATACTAATAATAATAAAAAATGAATTAAAAACACTTAGAAAAATATATATTTTTTTTAATAAACTTGGTTACTCTACAACCTCTATATAGTTTAAGTGACTATATACATTAGATTAAGAGAAGAAAATTTCTTCTCTTAACCTAACGATCTATAATCAGCTGCACCACATACCTTATTGTAGAGGATCCATTTGAGTGAGAGATACTAGTGTTAAAAAAGGAAAATAATTTCAAGTTACTAGGAAGAGTTGGGTAACGTGCATGTATGATTTTGGAAAACGCAAAGTAGGAAAAATACAAAGTATGTGCCATGATATTGAATAAAATAATGAATTGATGATTGATTACCTGTAAGCTAGCAAAGCAAAACAGAAACAGAGGTCTCTCTCTAGGGAGAGATAGAGACCACTGTGAGAGTGCAAATTGCAAAGCAAGAGGGAGATATATGAGAATGTAATGTATATAGTTGAGTTGAAGAGTGGAATGATTTGTGGTTGATGGGAATGCAGGATGGGGGAGAATGAAGAGGGTATTTGTAGGGGGCTAAAAGCTTTAAAGAACCGTGTTCAGTGGACCCCTTTTATGCACCATGATAATGACCCCACTTTATTGCATTACAGGTTTTAATTTATATCAATTCTTTTCCACATAAAAAGTTACTAGTATTATTTATGGACACAAGTTTGTGATGGATCTGAATTTTTTATGGTAACTATATGTTATTGGTGTGAAGTAATCATTCATTTTTTAAGAGCATTTGTTAAGAAATCTAAAGTAAATTTTTTATCTTAAGAATGTATTCAAGACCTTGAAGCTTTAAAATATTTTTTTATATGTCAATTTTTTTTTAATTCTTAATAAGTTCCTTTAGGGCACTTATTTACCATACCATTGTATATACACACACAAAGTTTAAACTTAAAACTTTAGTTAGGAATTCCATACATACCATCATAAAGTTAATAATGTGTTTTTAAAATTATAAATTCGTGTATTTTGTTTTGGTGGTGGTCAGGGTTTGAACCCCAGACCTTGTATATATTATACATTGTTCCTACCAACTAAGGTAATCATGAATACCAGCTGGTTATAAAAAACATAAACCAATATCTTCAATATGAGAATTTTTTGGGAATGGTAAAAAGGTTTTGATGAAAGCTCATGTATGGAATCAGTGGCCAAATAGACAGGAGTAATGCATATGCGACAGTAACACAAATCTAAATCATTCATACACATATATAAATATGGAAAAAAGGTAGAATGTGAAAGATTTTGTTATTATTATTATAATTAAAATAATTAAATAATATGTATTTTTGTATGAATGTGTCTAAACAATTTAAGTTTGTGGAACGACCATAAAAAAAAAAAAGTTTGTGGAACGACTATACAATGATATCCAAGAGACGGGTTGTGGTAGATAATTTTTATTTGAAAGCTGCAAGGGCGAATCTAGATATTTAGTATACGTGTGAATAAAATTTCAAAAAAACAATGATGCAAACTATATTAAAAATAAGAAATAATATTGTTTGAAGTCATTATAAATAATTTTTATAAAGTAGTTCGGTGACATTTTTAGAGTGATCAAAACATAAAGATGACATGTTCATGATCATGATTAGAACATATTAATTATACATAACATGATCATGAACTTGCGTTTTACTTAACTCCAATATACAAAACAACACCAATAAATTTACATATCATCCTCAAGTAACCAAACCAAACAAATATCACCGACATTCATTCACATCACAAAACAACAATGTCCAAATTTAATTTATCATAATTCATAAACAATTCTAAAATCCTCAATTCCAATCAACAATGTGAGTTTATATTGGAGAATTGGATTTGTGGCTTTAGTCACACATGGGCATGGCCATAGCCTACATCCGTCCCTGAGGCTGTGCTATATATCACTCCAATCCAATTGTTAATATGTCATTTAGTTGGAGAGAGTAGTATTCCATTTTGTTTCAATATTTCATTATTTTATTTTCAAAGTTTTGGAGTAACTTAGATGAATAGATGATTTTTGGACTTTTTTATGAAAAGAATTTTGGGTGAGAAAAGGGTGTCTTAAGAAGAACACCTTATAACTCAACTTACAAGTGAATTTACATTTACATCCCATCAAAGATACTAGCAAAACTCGATACTAAAACTTCTTAGTCCAATATTCACCGTTTTACCATTATATAAGAGGTAATTGGACTTATTTAAGACCCATTAACTATAGTTTTTGAATAATTTTATAATGTTTTATATTTTTGTAAAAAATTTGTAGATAAATAATTTTTTAAAGAAAGCTTCAAATAAGAAATTAGTTTACACAACTTATTAGAAAAAGTCATTTTTAATATTTCATACATTTGCTATGACTTTTTATGAAAAAAAATATGTAATTTTATTATGTATTGTTTTATGTAGTGTGATTTTTATTATGTTAATTTCTAACAATAAGTAAATAAGTTACGCCCAATGTCATAATTACTCTTTTTATTTAAAACGAATGAGTTCAAAATAACTTAAACTAATTTTTAGTAAGGGTGTATTGAATCATGATTCTAAGGGATTTTAAAAGACTTTTTTATCATGAAAAAGTCTTGTGGTATTCAATCAAGACTATTTTCAATTTAAAAAAAGTCTTGTGTTATTCAATCAAGATTCTTTGTCATTTAAAAAAAGTCTTGTGGTATTCAATCAAGACTCTTAATCACTTAAAAAAAGTCTAGTAGTATTCAAAATCATTCAAATTTCAAAGGATTGTTTAATAGATTAGATTTTGATGGATTTTGTGGGATTGTATAGTGAAATTTTAGCATGAAAAAGTCTTTCATGAAAACATGAGATTTCTTAGGATTGTTTTTCTTTAAGATTTTACTATCTCTCCCTCTCTCTCCTTCCTTCTCTCTTAC
>Ga0228711_1004519_pt1 | contig 21372 bp, 16 predicted proteins | sample MedpolnodulmetaG_2_FD_177996 | JGI IMG/M metagenome (GOLD analysis project Ga0228711, IMG submission 177996) | Root nodule microbial communities from Medicago polymorpha collected in Santa Monica, California, United States - brown nodules | ecosystem: Host-associated > Plants > Roots > Nodule... | reverse complement strand
AGGATTTTGTCCTCAACAATCTCCCCCTTTTTGATGATGACAAACATTTATAATTTGTTTTTGATTTTGATATTAAATTTTAGATTTGATAATTTATTTGTGAAATAATTTTATCAATAACTCCCCCTCAATTTTAGCATCCAAGATCTTTTTGAATAAATTGAGAATATATGCAATAATGCATTAAAATAAATAATGAACCTCAAATATCATTTCATATATAAAGATAATGATACATAATTTAAGTTCATACATGGTTCATATATCAAAATAGCATAGAGTAGCAAAATGACATAGAAACAAAATATAAAAAGTGCATATTAGAGAAGTACATGGAATAACAAATACACATATTAGAGAAGTACATGGAATAACAAATACAGGGCAGCAGTAATATTTCAAGCTAGCAACCTAAAATATTTCCTTGTATGCGTAGCTAAAATATTTCCTTGTATGCGTAGCAAAATCTTTCAGCAGTATTCCAAAACAAAAAATGTACTTCTAATTATCTCTCCCTTTGTCACATAAAAAAGGAGATAAAGCACCATGAGCTTTACTTAGAAGGAGAAGATCCATCAAAAGATGATGAATTTGATAGAACCGGCATAGGTATATCAGGTGGTGGAGGAAAAGGATTTGCCATGGGAGCATCAATTCCCCATTTTGCACTAAGAGAATTGTACCATTGCCTTAAGCATGTACTTTCCATAGAATCATACACAATATGATTCATGATTCCATGAAATGCTTCAAACAACTTCAAGACATCCTTCCTATTTCCTTTCCTCCTTGCGAGGGAGATTTCTGGAGAAACTTCTTGAGTCTTCTCCTTTTCTTTGTCACTCTTTGTAGGAGATGCTTCCCTTGGAATTGCGATTGGAGAGGGAGATTTCTCAAAAGCGATTTCTGCAGCTTTTTGTTGAGGTGTGATTTCAACAGAATCAGAGGGATTAGGGAGAGATTCGCTTTCCTTTTCTATTGGAGGAGCGATTGTTTCCTCATTTGTAGGTAAAACAGTTATTTCCTTAGTGGGAGGAGTGATTTTCTTAGGAGTAGGATCAGGTTTAGATTGATGAGAAGTCTCCATCTGAACATCATCATCACTAGAGTGAGGAGTAGCTTCGGTTGGGGTTTGGTAATCAGAGGAATCTTTGTACTCGTTAAGGATCATCATGATGATTGAATGTCAATAATTGATGGAAATTGGAAGAAATAATAGTGACCGAATGTTTGACTAATGGAAGTAAATTCATGCAGTGGATTATATGGGATGACTAGTGTAACTTGTTGGTTAAATAACAAAACTGATGCAATGAAATTTGAGATAAATGGCTCGTGTAATTTAAGTTAGTAGGAAGAAAGCTAACTGACTGTGAGTTAATATGTAGCTTGATTTTAGGAACCAAATAACTATTCCTTTGACTCCACAATTTAAGGCAACAAAGTGGCACATAGAGGAGGAATTAATTATGCACGTTGACATATAATTATCTGGCAAGTAAAATCTCTAATTACTAGCATTTTACTCACGATAAAAGAACCTGGTTTGTTATCCATTATTACATCCAAGCAAGGCCACTAAACCAAGTAATTAGGAGATAAATTGAAACATGTTTGATTGGACAACTAGGCAAGGAAAACGTGTAGTATATATAACACAATGTCTAACTCAAAAACTAATTAAATTAACTAATTTAATAATTAGTATAATACCAAATTAAGTTTAACATAAATCAAAAATAAATGCAGCAATAAAAGATTAGAATAAAACATTTAAGAAATGATTATCTTATTTTTCTCACACCAAATTGATTTATAAAAACTAACGGAAAGACGGACACTATCGTGCCCGTTTGTCCGCTCTTTATACTGCGCTAACACATGTGATTATTTTATTATGTTTGTTTGTATAATTTTGATTAAGGCATATAACAAAATATTGTCAAGGCATATAACAAAATTATTTTTGAACTCAACATATTTTAGTTTGCCTGCATATAAAATTAAGATAAAATAATTATCAATTATTGTTTATTCTAATAGTAATTAGTAACATCATAACATAAATGTATAAATGACATGTTATGTAAAAGAAACATTGCTATGATTACGATAAAAGAATATCTTTAAAGACTACATTTTTCTTAAAGTCTCAATCTTCTCCTTCTATTTTCCTTTCTTTAATGAGAACTTTTGTTGAATTTTGAGAAACTCCTCTTAATAAAGCTACATATAATTGACCATGGCTGAAAACATGCCGTGGAAAATAGATTCCGACATTGGGAATGTCTTCCCTTGTGACTTATTTATGGTAATAGCAAAACTTAGTCTAACGGAAAACTGTTTTCTACGAAGCACAGAGGGAAGTCCTGAATTCACATTTGTTTTTAATTTAATTATGAGCAAGAATGCTATTTTTCCAGCATAGCTTCCTGTTAGAATTTTCACATCCAACATATTCTTAAATAAACCACGACATAACAATTGTGTCCCATTACACAGGTCATATCTAGGGTCTATGTTTCGCAACAACATCAAAGGTGCACATTTTTTTACCTTTAAAATATGTGGTGGGATACTTCCTTGAACAATTGAGTTTAGGAATTCCTATTGACATAAGTTACGGAGATCCCCTTCAACCTCGACAAATGACAACAATTTATGTTCTTCTCCTGAAAACTGATTGATAATTAATATTTAATATAGTGCTAACAAATCTTTTTCTAAAATATTTTGAGTACTAATCTTTTTTTAGAGGATTTAAAGTCCAATTTTTAACATTATTTTTTGCTCACGTTTGTTACTAATCTTTTTTTTAGAGTATTTAAAGTCTAATCTTTAACATTATTATTTTTTGCTCACGTTTGTTACTAATATTTTTTTAGAGGATTTAAAGTACAATCTTTAACATTATTTTTTGCTCACGTTCGTTACTAACCTTTTTTTTAGAGGATTTAAAGTCCAATCTTTAACAATATTTTTTGCTCACGTCTGTTACTAATATTTTTTTTAAAGGATTTAAAGTCCAATCTTTAACATTACTTTTTGCTCAAGTTTGTTACTAATATTTTTTTAGAGGATTTAAAGTTCAATCTTTACCATTATTTTTTTCTCACGTTTGATACAATTGATCAAAAGTTAAGGAAGAGTAACTTATATTAATAAAATAATAAAATAATATGGAAATGCTATTTTTGTGGAAGTAATAAAATAATATGAAAATACTGTTTTTTGTGGAAGTGATATGAAAATACTTGGCAATTTTTGTCGGTTGTATTGAGGGGAACAACACAGATGTACAACATAAAATCGGCTGATAAGAAAGTAACATGAGTTTTTGTTTTGTGTTAGTTTTTTGAGTTTGATTTGTGGTTAATGAAGGTAAAAGAGGGTTAACGGAGACGATTAGTGACATGGATTAGTAATCCACGTGTTATTTTATAATTGACTAATAGTAAGAATAGTTCATAATGAATTGTGTGTAAGTTTTTTCCGTATATTAAATTTATTATTATCTATTTGTTACATGTGTTATTTGTATTTAAAATTAAAATAAAAAATTAAGGGCATTTTTGGAAAGAAAAGTCCAACCCAAAAATGTGTTGAAAGTGGTAGTTTTCTTTATATATAGTTTAGATGAAATGGTTGAATAATAGATGGAATTAGGGCTGAGCAGCAAAACCGTACCCGCCCAGAACCCGTCTAAATCGACATTTAATTTAATTAACGGGCGGGTCGGGTCGGATGTCGGGTTTAGAAAATGAAGGAAATCGAGTACATGCAGTTTTCCATGGTCTGTTGCGGTTCCCAAATTTACAATCCATCAGTACCCACAACCGACCGAGTAAAACAAACCATAAAAATTTGCAGTCTGTAGTGGCCTAACGTGCATCCCTTCATTACAATACTAGCAATTTAAAAGCTTTTTCCTGACACACCATGTTCCCACTTCTCTATAATAAATAATAATTGAAAAGCTTCACATAGACCATAGTAGTGTCTAATTGACTCTCTCTCCTCTATCATCTTATCTCTTCTCCTCAAAATAACAAAAGAAGACCATCTTCTCTCTTTTAAAGCTTTATATGTTGCTATTGTTCAATAAACCATACCGAAAACTATCAAAATCAAAATAGAAGTTCAGCAACCATCTCAAGAATTAAACAACACAACTAAATATTGTTGACAATTTTGATTCATGAAATATCAAATCTTCTTCTTTTCTGCTAGTTTTGCTTCAAACTTTGCTCACATTTCCTATTGTTCAGGCGAGAAACAAATGTTAAAGGAAATTTCTACTCTCCTTGGTTCTCTTCCTCTTTTGTTAAGCATTTTTAAGTTTCAATGAACTTTGATTGTTGCATGGAGATTTCCATATATGGCAGTGAAGGACCCGAGATAACCCACCCGAGACAAACCGCCACCCTCTCAAACCGTCATCCGACAAAACCGAAGACATGAACGGTCGGAAAAGGGTCTAGATTTAGTGGTCGCGGTTTCGTGTCGGCTCAGCATTTTCGAACCGAACCCGACCGCTGCTCACCCCGAGATGGAATCAAATTCTAAATAATTAACCAAAGTAGAAAATGTCAAGGTTTTGTCTTAAATTTTTCACACACAAAATGAGAAAATTATTCAAAAGAATATGTATAAAATATTGAGATGTTACAAATACATAGTCTCAAATCCTCAACAGTCATAAAACAGTAAACATCAAGGAACGACCCCTAATCAGAGCCCTACAGACTAAGACACTAAAAGCAGTAAACGAGGTAGCACCCAAGCTATCCTCAAACAACTCACCAAGCAAAGCAACTAGTCCTGCACGCCGTCTACCCATTCATAAGAATAAGGTAGGCTGTTAACCAAACGACCGCTGAGTGTTAGTTCACAATTCACAATTAAACATAATCAAATGAAAGTAAATGACATGATTAACTTCAAATGATTTAAACAACTCAACAACAATAATATTCATCAAGCGTACGAGTATAATAACACGCAAGTACATTTTCACATCTTCATATATTCACCAAATTTTCCTAAGTATACAATTCACCAATGCAAATATTCACCATGCACATAAGCAAGTATGACACCTGTCAAGTTATGCAATGCTCCTAGACACGACTCTATATACATGCGGTACAAGTCGTCATCAAGGCCGTCACCTCAAGATACATCTGTATCATTAATCATCGCCAATATGAATGCAAAACATTTGGTGGTCGCCAATATGAATACAAAGTATTCGTCATCGCCTATATGGATATAAACATCCGACTCAACATTTATGAATGCATGAACATATGACTCAATCAATGCATATGTTCAACATCAAACGTCAACAATCAACATCAATTTTTTTCAATATATGCATACACCATCAAAGTCTTCGCCAATTACATGTAAGAATTCATCAACATAAATCATCACCATCATAATCATCATCAACAACAACCAACTTAGAGAACTTAAAGTTTCAAAAATCACACCTTTCATAAAATATGGTCAACTAACCACATCACGACATTCATCAAATAAATCACCCAATTATCATGGATTCATTCTTATTCTAACTTATCACCATAAACATAGAGCCAATTACAAGTTACCCGGTTAAGAAATCACATTCTTAACAAAGTTTGTTTATCTCCACAACTTCCTACATTTTCTAAAAAAATTTGCCAAAATAAGGTAAACGTAATCAAAGACCTCAACCAAGCACATACACTACTCACATATGATCACATTAGCTTATGAATATAGGCATCATAGACCAATTTCGGTAAATTTCAAAATTTCACAAAGTTCGTATCGTTTTGTCATCTTTCTAGAGAATTCAAATTTTCAAAGTAAAACCAAGTTAAAGTTCATGATTACCATCCAAAATATTGTCAACTTGGAATCATAACACCAATTCACCTCAAATTCATCACCTAGTTCATTCTCCACCAAAACCCACAATTTTCTCAATTTTCATTCAAACTTCACAAATGACCACACCAATTCAAACCCCATCAACATACAAACATAAACAAACATTCATGAAATGAATTCAAACATGTTTCAACAATAACCACTCACCAATTAATGATTAACACTCAATTAGTTAAAAATCGTCAAAACAACTTATCAACAACAATAACTATGAAGTTTAAGCTCTTAACACAACATTTTCATGAAGTTTATCACACCCACAAATTCACTTGAATTAGAAGCATGAATTTTATCATTCAAAAATCACAAAAGTCACAATTAACACAAAAGCACTTATACTCATAATTGAAAACAGAAGATTATGACTTAATTGATGAAAAGAAACCATCCCCCTTACCTCTAGTCTTCAAGAGTCCTAACTTTGGCTTCACTTTAGCTCCTAGCTCTTCAAACCCCAAGCTCTCTTTCTCTAGCTCATCTTCTATCCTCTTGATCCACTTTCTCTCTCTACCTTTCTCAAAATATTTTGTGAAGTGAATGGAATGAGTAGAAAACCTAATTTTCATCTTAGTGTTATGCTTATATAGTCACCATATAATTGGGCTAGGTTTCTAATTGTCTTAATGGGCTCAATATTCTTACCAACTAATTCATCAAAGTTTCTACTCACTTAAACCGTCAAAATAACAAATAATTACCGTCTATAAATAATTACCCCAACTTACTAGTAACTTGGTAAAAATAATTATTCCCACTCAAAACACCAAAAATAACCATCTTAGTAAAATGACTAATTTACCTTTGCTCATCAAATGGCCAAAATACCCCTGAGTCTAAAAATGATTAAAATACCCTTAAGCAAAAATCCATTAATCCTGAATAAAATATACACAGAGACAAATAATCACACACAAGCACATATAAACACACATAATAAATAATTAAAATAATTCTAGGGAAAAACAAGCTGTTACATTCGTCAAGCGTTAGGTACTAGTAAATATCTTGGATTGTCTTCTATGATAGGGAGAAGTAAACATGCAGCCTTTAAGTTTATTAAGGATCATATATGGAGTAAAATTAGTTCATGGAGTAGAATGTGTCTATCTTAAGTAGGTTGGGAGATTCTTATTAAATCAGTCTTGCAGTCTATTCCTTCCTATGTTATGAGTGTTTTTCTTCTTTCGGGACCACTTATTAATGAGATTGAGAAAATGTTGAACTCCTTCTGGTGGGGCGATAGCTCAACCAACTCGCGAGGTTTACACTGGTTGTCTTGGGAAAAACTCTTCACTCTTAAGGTTTTTTGTTGTATGGGTTTTAAGAGTTTTAAGGCTTTTAACATGGCTATGGTTGGTAAGCAGGCTTGGAAACTAGTTTCAAATCCAAATTATCTAATTATGCGATTACTCAAAGCTAAATATTTTCCTTGAGGTAATTATTATGGAGCTGCTATAGTCCATAATTCCATATATGATTTGAAGAGGTTTCCAATGCAACATATGTACAGGAGAAAGCATACGAGTTTGGGACCATCTTTGGCTTCATAATGCTGATTGTATTTTGTCAACAATTGATCAACATTTGATAATAATAGATTCTTTGAATATGGAGCAATGGGGAGCTCATCAATGGATTATTCTTTGATAATAATAGAGCTATAACAAGCATATTTAATACTCCGCTTTTGACTTCGGCACTTCACGATATGCCTAATTGGAAGTTTGAGAAGGATGGTGTTTATTCGGTTCGGAGTCCATATAGAGACATTATGAACCATAATTTGAAAGTTGCGCAATATCGTGTGCTGGGGAATTGGAGTTGTGTTTGAAAGTTAAAGTTGGCGCCGAACGTAAAGAACATTTTGTAAAGAGCTTGCCGTAATTGTTTGACTACAAGGGTTCAGTTACAAACAAAAGGTATTCAGTATCCATATCAGTGAGCAGTATGTGACAACTCTGTCAAAGATAATGCTCACCTTTTCTTTATGTGTAGCAAAAGTGTGTTTTGTTGGAAGCGCACTGGTTTATGGAGTGATTTGATGGCTGTTATCGATCCTAATGCAGTTTTCCAACCAATGGGTTTGCTATTTTACAACATCTTTATCAACACTAGAAGCAAGCCTTTGTTGTGACCCTCTAGAATATTTGGAAGCATAGGAACAACAAGTTAAGAATTAATATTATTGAAGCAAATCAATCTATTTATGAATGGGAAGTTCCCTCATCACTAGCTAGATAAATGCCCAAACCATGCACAATCATGCTCCTAGACAATCTATTATTCACGGTGTGCTGCATTGGCAAAAACCAAGTCTGAAAGGTATAAATGTAAAATAGATGCTTCCTTTTATCATGCTCTAAATAGAGTTGGACTTGGCATGCATATTCGTGATGAAGAGGATCATTTTCTGCTGGCCAAAAGAGTGGCTGGATCCACTCCATGCTGTGGATTTGGGGGAGGCCTTAGTCTTGTTATTGACGCTCAGGTGGGTTCGTGATCTTCAATTGGGTATTGTGGAATTTGAGATTTATTCAAAAATTATGGTGGATAGTCTCTATGGTAGTAAATGCGGTGTTTCTAATTATAGTCCAATGATTAATGGTTGTAGACGTTTGCTAGCTTATGATTTAGTAACCTCTGATGTTAGGTTCATTAGGAGACAAGCCAACAAAGTCGCTCACAGTTTAGCAAGGATGGCATTATGTCATGCTAGTTTCCGTATTCATATTAAGATTCCATCTTTTATCTCTACTATTATTATAAACGAAATGCACTAAGTTTTTTCTATCAAATATATATCTTAAGCAGCCCCTTAGTGTTTTTAGGTGGGTGTAAGTTAGCGGGCCCCTATATATATAAAATAAACAAGCAACAATACAACAACCAAGCAATTGGACTGAAGTGGTTAATGAGCTCCATCAGATGACAACTTGTTTGGAAGAACTTGAATTCGATTTGTAGATGAAAAAATTATTGGTTAAACTTTACCTACATCCTGACCGGATATTGGATTACCAGCGCCCCCTATCCTAAAGAATAGGCGGACTAACGAAATAATAATAATAATACAATTCAACATATTATTACAACAATCATAATATAGACATGGCCTCTTAGTTTCTCTTCCCTAAAATACCACCTTCATGTTGTAACAAAAATTCTTATTTGAAAAAATTCACATATTATTGCCCTCATAACCCGCAATCATTTAGGCATTACGAAGGGAAATTAGTCTCATTTTCCTATGGCGAGCAAATGTCAACCTATGAAGGAACAATTTCAAATCCATTGCAAGTATAGAGGAATACCAGCGTAGTCACAGCTGTTGTTCTGTACTATTGCAGACACAAAACAGAGTAGTGGAGAAGGTGGTTGTACAATTGTACTATTGTCCTTTTTCCAGCGTTCTTCAGTGGATAAGCATCCAATGCCTTTTAAATTCTATGAATTAGTCGTTGCTCTAGGCTTCCATTCCTTCTACGTACATAGGCATGATAATAACAACATTTGACAAACTTTTGATACTTCCAGTCTTCAGCTTCTGATGATCTTCAGAACCTCTAATGACGTCAGCTTCTGATGAGAGTTCTTCTGATGACGTCAACTTATGATGATCTTCAGAACCTCTTTTCTTCAGATGCTTCCTTGCAATACAAGCCTCCTTTTTGTAGATTCCATTGCTCTCATTTGTTTTTCATAACCTATGCTAAAGACACTAAATTTTTGTCTATGGTCCTGCACACTTAAACAAATATTAGCATATTCAATTGACAATTTTTAATACCTTGTTATCATCAAAACTCAAAGGGTAATGTTAAACACATTTTGTTCCAACAATCCGGACCATGGGATTACTTTGATGACTAGGTTGTTGAGCATGTCAGATGTTGTTGCTCGTGCTGCGTCAAAGAGTGAGTATGGTGCTCATATTAGTTATCCCACACTAAAGCAGTGTTATGAGGAGCACTTGACAGAAGCTAGACGGCTTAATGACCCACAGACGAGAGAGATGGGAGGAGGCAATGGTGTATGAGGAGTTTTCTTCTATATATCGCCGGTAGTGCGTTGTTCACTAACAAAACGAACAGAGACATCGACGTGATATATCTTGATTGTATGGTGGACTTGAATGCGATTGGGAAGTGGTCATGGGGAGGGATGACTTTGGCTTATCTGTATGATTATCTTGATGATTTTGTCCATTTGTGTAATAAGACGATGGCTGGATGTGTAACCCTTCTTATGGTAACATATTTAATTTTTTTTATCATTATCTTAGATTGTTTTTGTTAGGGTTTTAGACATGTATTGGCTGCATTTTGTTAAAACATTAGTTCTAGCACGATGTCAGACACGATGTATTAACATGTTGGTACGACATCAAAGCGTACCTTGTTATGCTTCTTGGAGATTCATTTTAAACGTGAAGATTTTCGGATATTATCTAGAGATTTGTTTCATGTGAAGAGTTGACAAAGAAAGAGTGGTTCTAAAAGCAGAGAAATGCGGTTTATACTTAGCTTAGTCCTTAAGAATGTTGTTGCAACATTTTAAGGAAACATCTGATCTGCTTCAGAATATTTGTGTTGAAATATCATGATTCAGCTGATCTTTAGCTGGGTTTGTGCATCAATCCCATTCAACAAACAAGCTATATAAACAAAGACAGAAGACCTAATTGAGTATTGAACCCGCAATTTACAAAAGAGTCTGTTAGGGTTTTAGTCTATTGTTGTTATCTGTGAGCCACTCTTAAATCACTTTGATATATTAGAGTTGGACTTTGTGATTGAGTTGTAAATATCTAAATCTCTCAAAGCTTTTAAGCACGAGTTGATTCTTTGTCTAGGAGAGTGTCTCCATATTTGTCTATGTTACTTTAAGGACGGTCACTAGATCTGTGACTAAGAGGAAGTGGGATGGGGATCTCTCATATCTAGGACTAGTGAAAGTCTTAGGTAGAAATTGCAAGGGTAGTGATTAAGTGAGAAGTTAGTAGGCTAGTGAAATCTTTTATGTATGCTTTGAATTGATATTACTATAGTGAATTGCATTCCTAGCTTGGTAGCCCCCAGATGTAGGTGAAGTTGAACCAAACTGGGTCAACAATTTACTTGTGTCTTTTACTTCATGTCCTTGTATCTTTAAATAAATATTGGTTATTGTTGATTGTCCAGATGTTCTGACATCTTACGCAACATCTGATTTGTCATAACATCGTGTTCAACATCTGTTATACCCACGTGCCGGAATTTCAATTTCTTTCTAAGTTCGTCTACATTTATTTAGGATTTTATTTTAATATTTTTGTGATGATTTTATTTTATAATTTATTTATCATTTTGTTATATTTATTTAGGATTTAATTTGAATATTTATTTTTGTGTATTATTTTTTTCGCAGGGATGGTGTTTGGAGCATTTTCCAGGTCTGTACCCAAGGAAGCCTAATAAGAGTTGGAAGCCGGAGAGACTATGTGTCGGGAGATGGCTTACGAGCTGAGGGCATACAATTGTCCACCATTACCACCGACTCCTAAATTGCTTAGAGGTGGATGACGTGAAGTGGTCTACATATGATGATCACAGAGCGGTGCACCCTTTTCAGATTATTTACACTTACTCGGGATGTCTGATGTGCGGGAAGGAGATGGTGTACCGTGATTTACCTAAACGGGTGAAGAGGAAAATTGGGTATATACAAGATGTCCCCATACATCCGTAAGATGTCCTTGAGATTCTTGCAGAGATGGTGCCTACTGTGTTCAGAGACCCTCGTCCATGGTGCTACACTGATTGGGGAGAGAGGTGTGAGAGAGCATGGAATCATGAACCTGGCTACATGGCTTGGTATGCCAAAGTCTCTCACCCTCAGATTATCCCACCTGATGATGGATCTCCTCCCACACCAGCGAACCGGGAGCATCTTACAGAAGAGGAGCATGCAGAGAGATTCCTGACACATTGACGATCATCAGGGATGTCGTGCAGATATCGGATAATGTTATGGCCATGGGTGCCGAGATGACTATAGAGGAATTGGTGCAGGAGATGATCCGAATTGGCGGTACTGCTCGCCCTACCCTTATGTATTGGATTGCCAGGTAGCGCAAGGGGCATATGCATCGTAGGCAGTAGGGTTGATTATCATTAGACTTTTTTTATGTATATCTTAACTATGATGATGGTGATGTATTATCATTACATTTTCGTACCTTGTGATATTTCTATGACATTTTCATACCTTTTATATTATTTCTTGCGTTTTATTTTTATCATGTTAAAATTATTTTTACTTATTATATGTTTTAGAATTGATGAATGTGAAATTGGATGAAAATGATTTAAAAAATGTGTTCAAAATGGTACGTATAATTAGGTGGGGAAAAAGGGAAAGAGAAAGCTACTGGTTTTATGAACCAGAAAGGCAGCGGTAGTTAACTACCACTGAGAGCAATTTTGTATTTTCTATGTGTTATTAGGAACTTATTGAAGTTAGAAAAGCAATTTTCATGCATAAGACCATTCTGGTATCTTTTTATTTACTATCCAGTACTAATGCATAAGACCATTATGGTGTATTTTTATTTACCATCCAACCCTCCAAATCTCGTCACTTTTGGTTTTGCTCTTATTTGATCACATGACCAATAATCATGTTAATAAACCACAAACTTCAATCATTTCGCTATTATTTCCCTCAAAAAAAAAAATCATTTCACTATTAGACACAATAACTCAAAAATGATAATTTATTTAAAATGAGTCAAAATTAAATACTAAATAAATAAAATTAGACTAAAAACTTAATTAAAAATACTCTAAAAATGTGATATGACAGAGTGTCATCACTTACCTGTCAACATGTATTTCTGTGTGACTAAATCTAAAAATAACTTATATTTAACTGTCTAACACAATTTTTTTATTTTATTTTTTGGAACAAAAGAATGATATTTCTTTTACATGGTCTGCATAATATATGAGATAAATCATTCGTTATTTTATTTTTTGCTAAAAAAAACGTTATGTTAGTATCTAAAATGAATGATTACGACAAAAGCATTGAAATCAACACACATATTAGATTTTTTATTCAAGTAAACCAGTACAGAACTTAAGCAATAGTGATTTTTTATTCAAATAAACACTAGAATTAGGACTAAATATAGATTACACCGTAATGAATTATGATTGTATCTTCACACACATAAGAAATAATTAAAAAACTAAATCACTATAAATTAAAAACTTTGGACTAAATTGAGAAAAGATCCTTCAAGGTAGTAAATCAGGCCAAACTCAAGAATTGACCTCACCAAATGGCACAGTCTCTAGCACATTATCAGCCAACATTGAGTCCATCAATAATTGACTTTGCATAATGTCATCATCATTAATAGGTATCCCAACATGACCCATAATTGCCATTTCTTCACTCCTAGATGCTGCTAGAGGTGGTGGTGCTATTGTTGCCGCCATCTGGAGTTGGACTTGGTTTTGAATGGCCATGATTTGATTTTCATTTTGACTTTGACGTTGATCATTGTTATCCCATGCTTCCAAACGTCTACCAATGTCTTTCAAATTATGGTCAATCAACCAAGCAAGATAACTTAAATCAACTGTCGACATATTGTCGTGCACAACTTTACCTTCATTAAGACATTGACACATGAGTATTGTCATCTCTTGCTCCCTATTTTCTTTTCTTTGTTTCTTCAATTTCTCTTCAGCCTTGAGGACCCTTTGTGTCAAGAAAGTCTCTTGGTTCATCATTTTCTTGCACTTTTGAAACTCGTGCATCGTTATGAATTTTGAGAGCACATATTGGACCCCCCTCTGATGAAGGCCAAATCTCAGGTCGAGGCTCATAAGGGCCATACACTATGGCACATGCTTCAATGCCACAGAGGGTGAATATATATTCTAACTAACATTGACATACCATTATAGTTCTAAAGAGAAAATTCAAGTGAATTTATGGCATTTAATTTATAAAATTTAAAGCATCTAAAGAATTTAATTGATGTAGCGGATACACTCGAGGGTTATCTTATGTATCAAAAACCTTATGGTTTTTTGTCTACATTTTTTTTTACAAAATTTTTGTTTACTTTATTGATATAATCTTTAGAAACGTTTTCTTTTTCTAATATAATATAATAAGGATTTAATGCATATGCACAATAAGTGAACAAATATTTTATATTATCAAATATTTTACATTATCAATACATCATCACTGTTCGATCATGTAATTTTAATCATAATTAATGTTGGTCATGAGGGGGTCCGGAGAATCATCACAATATATATATATATATATATATATATATATGAGTTGGGTCCTCACACTTGATTCACCAACAATCTTCCCCTCAAGTGAGAGTTCATCCATTTTTTATGGTATAAATAGTAGATTTTTCATCCACTTGTTCCACTGTTGACAGCTACCACATTAACGGGACCTGCCGCCTGATGAATATCCTTGGCCAAGAAGTCGTTAGAATCAAAGAGCCGGTCGAAACTTTCATCGAACCTCAGCTCTGATACCACTGTTGGGTTATGAGGGGTCAGGGGAATCATGACATTGGGTTTTGAACAATCATATAAGTGGTTTGAACACCACACTTTAATCCAAAACCTTAAGATGCTACGTTTACGTGTTCTCTCACTTATAAAGTGTACAACATTCAATTTACCCTTAAATGTAGGACATGTTACTCACACTTGATATACCAACAAGTAATTTTAAATCCATTTATTTGATTGATTAATTGAGAAAAATCACTAGGATATCTACTGCCTCATGCGCATCATGCATGGTGTAGTAAAGTAATGAGTATCACCACAATCACTGTTAATTGGGGGATTTAATGTTTTCTATTTTATGGCTCCACTAGAATTGAACCAGGTATTAAAAAATACATTGAAACTGAGTGTTATTTATCATAAGTGTTATGGAAAAGGTCTCTGGCTAAGTTGATATTCGAAACGTGAGTGCTATGGAAGTATAGAAATGAGAGGATTTTCAAAAATACATCTAAGGATCTAAAAGAAAGTTTTTAGGGAGATTAAGGATGTGTATTGGAAATGGATTTTAAGTAGGTTGAAGATTAACCCTTGCTTGATTTATTAATGGGATTGGAACTCGTGGGATTTTTTTATTAGGTTACCCTGTTGTGAGTTTTTTTATTCTCTTCCTAGTGGCTTGTTCTGGTTGTGCAGGGGTCTGCCGGCTGTTTCTAGGTCAAATTTAGGGTTGTTCTTTATTGTTGACAATATCCACTCTATGGAGTGTTGGGTAATCAAGTGTGAGTGATTATGTCCCACATTGACTAAGAATGGAGGAAACAAAGGATATATAAGAGAGGGAACCCATAAACCCATTGCCTTAAGGTTTTGGGTAAGAGTGTGGTGTTCAAGTCTCTTATGGTCTTGGACGTTTCCCCATTGCCCTTCTCGGGGCTCCCCGGACCTCCCCAACAGATACCACTGTTAGGAAATAACAGGGCTGAAGAAGAAAAAATAAACACAATCACAAACACAACAAGAGTATAACGTGGAAACTCCAAAACCAGAGAAAACTCCAAAACCAGAGAAAAAGTGCTAATGACTGCATCTAAAAACAAAGAAACTAGGTTCAATATATAGCCTTGGTCTTCCCTTACTTCACTAAACTAAGCGATGTGTGACATAATCACCAATAACTAATATATTTTTAACCTCATTCTTTATTCAAGAAACATGGCAATCAAACCCAACACGGAGGGTTCTCTTCTGCAGCATCCCGTTTTTTCTTCTGGAGGAGAGGGTGCTTGTTATAGCAGTTTCGTAGTTCACTCGACCTTGTGTTTGTAGCAACTGAGTGGTTTAGCTATTTATCGCTGTGAAAGGGCAATGGTTCAGTTTTGGTCTTAACCCTGATGTTTACTGTTTTTCTAGGGTGTTATTTTGGTTTCTTCAGCGTTTTGTTCACGGGCTAGGGGCTAGATTCATAGATTTTGTTGCAGTTGGTGTATTTATTTCTTGGAGGATTGTTTCTTGTGAATTTATGGGTGTTTTTCCCTTATCAGCCTTTTGGATTTTGATTGTATGTTTGCAAAATCTAACTTTTCTAATGTTATTCACTACAAGATTTTCCTTCGCTTAAAAGTGATAGTTGATATGCTGAGGATCTCTTGATTTTACTAGAAAGTTGTTATTTCTACCTTAGACATTAGAAGAAAGTCAGGGATTGCTATTGATTTGGCATACAACTATGTGGTCTATTAAAAGGGTGTGAAATGATTTTTATTCGTAATGAATTCTAATGTTGAGGATGCTTTTAAAAACATCTCACGACAATGGTTTCTAGATAAGTTAATAACATGTGTCATATTTTTATTGGTTGGGTGTAATAATAATGCGTTGGGTAAGAGTTCATGCAAGAATATCTCGAAAGAAAAGACTAAGTCTCTTACCACATGGACCTCCACACCAATTTGTATGTATGCATGCACGTACGTACGTATGATGTATGTGTGGTGTGATAAATTCCAAATAATATAAATGGCAAGCACCAAATTTTTTATTTATTTAAACAATATAACTTTTAAGTGATGTTTTTTTTTCACTTCATCTATACTCCCACAAAAAATATTAACTGTATCTTTATCTTCTAAAACGGTATCAATCACATTTTAGTGTCTTTGTATGAAATTTTGTACAAGTAAGCAAAATATTTCTCAAAATTGTTCTGTTGTACAAGAGGTGATAGTTCAATAGTATGAGATTAAATTTTTAACGGAGCTCGAATTCAACCTATGAAACATAATTAAATCAAAAAATTATTTTTGTATGAAAGTATTTCCTTGATAGTAATATTAAGGAAGAGGAATGCTAGCAACACATGTTTTAACACACTCTTTGATTGGTTAAAATTTACATGGGTCCCACCAAATTTTTATGGGTCCCACATAATTTGCTGAGACCCATATAGACTTTAAAATGTGTATTAAAATGTGTGTTGATAGCATTCCTCTATTACATAATGATGTGATTTGCTAAATACATAGAAAATGGAGAATAAAGTTAAATAACTTTCACTTGTAATAAACTCGTTGGTGATGGTGTGCACATGCACACTCTTTACTCTAAAAATAATTTTATTCTATGTTTTATCTCGACCGTCTAAGCAATATAGCTTTCCATATGTTTATCAATATTATCATCTATAGACACAAAAGCTATGGTGTTCAAAACTATACTGATATTCCACAAACCTTAGCAACCAAATGTTTATTCAAATTGATTTCAATGCATACTTTAAAAATTCATTCTCACTTTACATCAAAGTTATTGTTACATATACACGTTTTTAGCTACGGCCATAAAATTCGTATATATAGACGTCATATACATACGGACACGAAAGAAAGCCGTGGGTATAGGTATAGACTTCATAAAACAAAAAATGAAAACCCCAATAGTTTCTAATCAATAACAAAATCCTTATAGTTTCTCATCAATAACAAAATCCCAAACTCATCACTAAACCCAAAATCCCTAAGATCTAATATCTCAAACCCTCTTTCTTGAACCCATCAGCTAGTCAATCTCTAATCACTTCGAACTTAATCTATGCGTAAAATCCATACTCACTTTGAACATTGGAGAGTATTGCTTGATTTAGGGCTTGGTCAGTTGTATCTTCGTCACATTATACATCTACATTATGACATAATCTGGTACTCTAAACTTTTCAAAATAGTCTAGAAGCTGTCTTTGCAGTAGATATTGAAACATTAGATTCTATATATATAAGATATTTGATTGCTGAAAGATAAAGTATATTTGTAGCTTCCATTGGTAACTGGATTTCAGTTCTGTATTCTTGTTAAAAAAAATTATGGGATGCTCATATGAGATATAGTAGCAAGGGCATATATATCATTCTAGTGTGATGAATTTTATATCTTATTGTTTGTTATGGTAGCAAGGGCTTTGATGATCGTTATCAGTAGAATTTATGTATGTGTTTGTTTTGGGTTATGTTTGAACATCTATGTGATCATCAAGTTGGTTATATATTCATTTATTTCCTTTTTTTGTTGTTTTGTTTTGGAATACTACTTTAAATATCATTTTGTCATTGTTTTATGTTGTTTTAGTAGTGGAAGTTGAAGGTGAGAAAAACACAAGAAGGAGGGCGTTGAATTGTGTTAGATTTTTTCTTCTTTTTAACAAAGTCCAAAGTTCCGCATTTGATTGAGCTCAGAATCTCAATCAATGTTCAGAAATAAATGCAACGGATATAAAGAGATAGAGAGTAGAGAAGAGAAAGACACAAACAATTATCCTGGTTCCTTCCACAATCCGGAAGTAGTCTTGTCCCTTTGTCACTTACAATAGATTTTTCACTATAATTACACAAGATTACAAATGCTCAAGCACACAAGCAAGAGACTTCCAATGCTCAAGCACACAAGCAAGAGACTTGTTACAAACAAATATTACAAAAAAATATTGTTTAAATTGAACACTTGCTATACAATCATAGGTGTTCACAAAATACAACACAATTCAAACTCTAAGACTTATGAATTTATAAGATGTGAAAATTGATAAGAAATTCTAAGTGTTTGATGCGTATTTCAGTTTGACAGAGTAATGACACTTTTAATAATTTCAGAGTCTTGTTACTTCTTCAAGTCTTCAATCTTTATATAGAGGTTGACAAGAAAAGAGACGTTGAAGAGTGTCAACGCATCATTAGAGTTGTTAGAGAAGCTTGCTCAAACATCACTGATTTGTTGCTTGATTTGATTAATATCCTATGAAGGAATGAATTTGAATCCTTTCCTTGATGAGGAATTATCCGTTCTTTTCCAAAGCGACACAATTGTAGCTTCGTACAAATGCACATGGGATGTTGGAGATAAGGTCGTATTGTTGTCCTTCACTAATAATGACATATATTGACTCTTTGAAAATTCAGAACATCCATAGCTTGAACTTGCAGAGACTTATTCACTTTTAGTCTTCAACTATCCAGAGTCTGACTTCCGGAGTCTGAGTATTCCAACTTCCACCTTGCCTTCAGAGTCTGTCTACTCCAAATTCTGGTTGGATACTTAACTTCTCTTGAAAATTCTTTGCTCAACATTTGTTCTTTCAGAACCAATACATGATTAGCATATCCAATTTATCTTTTAATACTTTGTTATCATCAAAACTCTAAAGACATTTTTTTTTTTTGAAGAAGACTCTAAAGGCATTGTTAAAACTTATTTTGTTCCAACAGAAGTGTCTCATCTTTGATATTATGTTTCATTACGGCTCTTTTCTTGATTTGATCTCTCATTTCTGTTTACAACATTAGGTACTGATGTTGATGGGATTTTACATTCAGTAAAAGGTTTGTTTTCATTACCTTTGGAATTGAGCAATGTGGGGACATGGTTTTCTTCAGTAAAACTACCATTTTGGTCCCATTGAATATACATGAAAATCATGTTTCAATGGTTTCTAAATTGCTCTCTGAATTTACTAGAAGTTAGTTTTCCCTCTTTGCATTATATCTTCATTAAAAAGGTAAGTAAGGACTTGAATATTTGCATCTAGGTACCACGATTCTTCTTTTACTTATTAGTTGGTTATTTTCAATTGGAGATCTTGTTAAATCACTCCTATCTCTTTCCTATGTATCAAATATGATCAAACTAAGACGATAAAAGAAACAACTTCTAGGGAATAATCAGGGTCATGACTAATGTTTCCATTGAGACATGAGATAAATCTTACTTGTGTTATAGCCTATTTGGCTCTTTGATTATATCATTTTATGACGTGAAGATTCTTTATGTTCAAAATGCTTCTAGTAGCCTTGGACAAACAAATTCTATAGGTTTAGACAATAATGAAGATGGAACATAGGAAGATTAGAAGCCGATTATATCTTGACGAAGATGATATGGTCCAATTTAACTATTTTGTAGAATAATGAAGATTGGAACACTCGCTCGAAGAGTGCAAAATTCTGATACAGCCGCCACTAGGTTGTATCAATATTTTTAACTATTTTGTAGTTTGACATGCTTGTAAGAATTGGTATTAGTATATCAATACAATTAATGTTTTTTTTATTATCTGTGTGTTATATATAAAGAAGACTAACCCTTTTAGCATACTTTTGGTTGGACTTTTCTTTTCAAAAATACCCTTAATTTTTAATTTTAATTTTAAATACAAATTACACATGTAACAAATAGATAAGAATGAATTTAATTTAAAGAGAAAACTTACACACAATTCCTTATGAACTGTTCTTACTGTTAGCCAATTATAAAATAATACGTGGATTACTAATTCATGTCACTAATCGTTTCCGTTAACCATCTTTTACCTCCGTTAACGACATATCAAACTCACAAAAAATTAGCACAAAACAAAAATTCATGTCACTTTTTTATCAACCGATTTTATGTTGTACATATGTGTTGTTCCCCTCAATACAACCGACAAAGATTACCAAGTATTTTCATATCCCTTCCACAAAAAACAGTATTTTCATATTATTTTATTACTTCAACAACAAACAGTATTTCCATATTATTTTATTAATATAAGTTACTCTTCCTTAGCCTTTGATCAATTGTAACAAACGTGATCAAAAAATAATGGTAAAGATTGGACTTTAAATCCTCTAAAAAAATATTAGTCACAAACGTGAGCAAAAAATAATGTTAAAGATTGGACTTTAAATCCTCTAAAAAAAAGATTGATAACAAATGTGAGAAAAAAATATTGTTAAAGATTGGACTTTAAATACTCTAAAAACAAAGATTAGTAACAAACGTGAGCAAAAAATAATGTTAAAGATTGGACTTTAAATCTTTTGAAAAAAGATTAGTAACAAATGTGAGCAAAAAATAATGTTAAAGATTAGACTTTAAATCCTCTAAACAAAGATTAGGACTCAAAAATATTTTAGAAAAAGATTTTTTAGCACTATATTAAATATTAATAAGTAAGGTTCTCACAATTAATAGTTCGTTTCCGCATTGTTTAGTTTTTCTCAACCTCTCCCAGCCCTCTGCATCAGAATTCAGAATTAACCTGCAAGTTTTTTTTCATTTTCTTCCATGTTACAACTAATCAAAGTCAATTAATTTTATGGATTATATTTGACTTTGCTGGTTTATAAGTGATTATGATTCAAATTGTTTATGATTAATTTTAAGGATTATTTGACTTTGCTGGTTTATAATTGTTTATACAAACTATGATAGCGTGTTTTTTTTATATAAAGAGAACCATGGTTTTTTTTTTTAATTATTAAATAAAGGGAAAATAGAAGGAGAAGATGAAGACTTTACGAGAAATGTAGTTTTTAAAGATATTCTTTTATCGCAGTCATAACAATGTTTCTTTTACATAACATGTC